>Ga0315273_10000486_pt1 | contig 41807 bp, 35 predicted proteins | sample YL17G02_0_MG_FD_205753 | JGI IMG/M metagenome (GOLD analysis project Ga0315273, IMG submission 205753) | Sediment microbial communities from Yellowstone Lake, YNP, Wyoming, USA - YL17G02_0 | ecosystem: Environmental > Aquatic > Freshwater > Lake > Sediment | place: USA: Wyoming | collected...
TCAGCTGTACTGATCTTTCTGCACAGCATATTAGACAGCATTTGCATTGAAACCTTGTCAGCAGCTACTAATTTTCTGAAAACAGCTCCTGCAAAAGCCGGATTAGCAACTATTGAGCAATCATAAAATGTATTTTCAAAACAAATTTCGCATGCTTTCCTATAAACTCCATCAGCACATCTAATCATCTGATTCTTTTGATTCTTAACGTGATTGCAATACTCTTTCTCGTCATGTGCTACGTTTCCGCAAATAGAACAAATTGTGTACTTTGTCGTACATCCCATAGAAACTGCATTTGCCAGCCCTGTCTCTATATTATGCACCAAATCTGCATGTCGTTTATCTACGCAGAACAACAAGTCAACTAAAATAGTGTCGCCCATATCACGAGCAATGGCATCTAGAACTCGACCTTTTGCATGCTCCGGACTTTGATCGTGCTCAACGTAAACGATTCCGTTGTCAACAAATGTTCGATAGTCTTTAAGTAACACATCTCGAGTCCATGCATCACCATTAGTATTGATATACTTTTGTGTTGCCTTAGTAATATAATAGTCTGACTCTGGCTCTAGATCAATAGATGCCATAATAGTCGTATGTATATAGATATACTTGTCAATATCTATTTGGCATACTACTTTTTGTACATTGTCAGGTTCCATATTCTTATGGATAATAATGCCTTCGGCAGTTGATGTCTTATTAACAACATCTGACCAATCACTAGCAGTCTTAATTCTATCAGCACCAGTTATAGCAAAAACTGCTCCATGTTTCATAAACATGTGCTTGACTCCCGGTTAAATTTTCGAAACTATGTATAATATATTGAAGAAGATAAAACCATTATTCAGCGTTATTGACATCGCGCTTAAATTTTAACAGCGCTGCATGAACATGCTTGCATGTTAGATATTTGTACTCTGGATCCCTAACAACAGGATCACTTAAATCTGAACGTTGTCGCTCACTGCATCCATTAAGAGCAGCATTAAAGTCTGGACCATTCCATTTCCAAAAATTGCATGTACAACTAATAAATGTATCTCTATCTTTGATTTTTCTCAACTTGTCATATTGCGCTTGTGTTAATTGACTACGAATTCGTGGTTGTATCTTTTTGAATTTAATTCTTACTGTGTAATCACCTACATTATAGACCCATGTATTATTACTAGATCTAACGAACAATGGACTGTACTCTTTAGCCTTACTTTTGATTTCAGCAGGCGCTCGACTTATTAATTCTGCTATAGTCATTGCTAGTTTTATCATGTCATCGTGCCTTTAATGTCTTCAAATATTTCATTTACGATTTCTCTAAATGCTTTTCTTACACTTTGCTCATTTTGTGCAAATACTTCACGCGACTTACTAGCGACATTATCACTCGCTGTATTTTGAGCAATTTTCCTATTAGCAGAAGATATTATTTCAATCTTTTGAACTAACTTTGATGCTCGCTTATTAACATCATCACTAAATACTTCTTTTATGACCTGTGATGACTTAAATATAGACTCTTTCGGATTCACTAATGAATGATACATTCCTGCATAAACTCTATTCACTATTTTTGATGCTAGATGCTGCAAACTATTATCTTTTGTCTTGTTTATTAACTTATAATAGTTACTAGCTATATCATTTTCAGCTGTTCTAACAAGTCTCCTAGTATGTTCATCAACACCTTGCTTAGATAAATGTAGTGACATTTGTTGTTGATCACTATTAACAGAACCATTCTTCTCTTTCATTAATGCGACTTTTTCTTGTGACTGAAGCGGAGAATTCTCATCGTATGAATAACCCAACTCACTAATACTAGTTTTTGGTATATCCAATTGCTGTTCTTTAGATTCATCTGGTTCTTCTGCAATTGCAAATCTTCGATTCAGGATTTGAGATGCCCTTAGAATATTCGGCATCTTTTTACGCTTCAAATCTTCTCTTGGCGGTTTCAATTTGTCACTATCTATATTAGTAACTTCTAAATTGTCTTTAGCTGTTTCAATATTAGCATTAGATGTGCTTAGATCACGATTGTGTTCACGTTCATCTCTAGATTCAGCGACTTTAGGTATGTCATGTTCTTCAGTTATCATTTTCGGTTTGATACTTAATCCACCGTCTTTAGTATATTCAATGTCGAAATCTTTTCCAAACTTAGTAATCTGTGATTTACCGGAAGCAAACATTCCCATTCCGCCGCCGCCCTGATCTTCAAGTTCAAGACCATAAGCTTCAGCGTATACTTTTGCAACTGCAGGTCCTAATGACCGTCCAACTTCCATCATTATTGACCGTCTTAATTCGTTATAGACGGGATCCATCACTGTATCTTCATTTTGCTTCAATCTTTCAGCAATAGAATCTGAATTCAAACCAAAATATTCTAACCACGTCCCTATATCGACTTTTCCTTCAGTAACAGCCTGCCCAAGCATCTGCTTATGTTGCGTGTCGTCAGTTAGATTCAGTCTATTCCATCTAACTTTAGGATATAGATAGACTTCTTTCTTTTCTTTCTTAACAGTTCCAGGTTCGTATTCAATATAACCAGAATTTCGTGCAATTGGTAAGAACAAACTCTTCTCAATATAAGATTCAAGCTGCTCTCTAAATATTGCGTATCGCTGATTAAGAATTTCAAGTACAGTTTGTCCTGCAGCAAAATTTCCTTCACCAAGCAAAACATTCTTGTTTATCATCAAGCCAACTAGTAAGTCTTCAGTTATCCATTCTCTTTCAGTTGCCAATTGCATTAATCCACTGCTTGTACCAACAAGTTCCCAATGTAATTCATAGTTGGTTATGATTGCAGAGTCAGGATTCATCATTGCATCTTCAACCTGCTCGCGTATTTCATTAACGTCTGCTCTACTTGCATATTCTGCATGAATCAAGTGCTTTGGCGTCAAATGTCTAGTTGCAATAGCATCTTGTGACTGCCTCAATCTATCTTTGTAAACCAATGTCTTGAAATTTCGCTCAATAATTGACGTTCCCCAGTCAGAATAATCTGCTATTTTTCTAGCCAAATGAGCAACATGTGATCCTTCATTGGGATCAGCTGATAATGGAATTTCTTTACCGTTATTCACATATTCAATGACTTCATCAGATAACGTCTGATAGAGTTCACCTGTCTTTTCATCTTCTGGTCCAGCATGAACAATGTGTCGTAATCTATCATCAGGAACTAAATATACTTTCATGGCATTTGTTAATGATAGCTTCTCAATATGAACATAGTCAGGATTAAGACATGTTAGTCTTGTCCATCTAGTACCGCTACCATCCATTTGAGCCCACGGAAACACATTACCCAGTTTGTAATATTCAACACCTATCATCAACAATTTATTGAATAAATCAATACCAGTATTGCCGATCATGTCAACATAATGTTCAAGAATCCGATTTGCTTGTTTCTTATTGACCATCTTCGGCAAATCTAATCGAATCTTAGACAATGGTAATTCTGCATGCATGTCAACTGCTGTTGCTACCAATGCATCATATTTGTAGAAGTAGTTGCACCAGCTATTTATTTCCATCCTATCTTTTGGCAGTATTAACGATGACGGTTCAAAATCAGGATGGTAAAACAATGGCACACCTTGCTTGACGTCTGCAGCAGCTGTCTTAGCAAAATGATTGACAATCTTCATTGCTTTAGTGTTGTGTTTTCTTAGCGGTCCTTGATATGTCTCAGATTGTAATGATGGCTGTGACTCCTTAATGGCACTATTCTTGACAACTCGTGCAGGCCGACCAAGTGATGACACAGTCTTTGGTGCAGCAGCGGCTTTCACAAGTCTAATTCGTGGAATTTTATTCATCATACGTCCTTACATGGTGTCGACAGTGCCATTCAAGTCAACGATCTTGTTGAGACCTAATTGATCGTTTAACTTCTGCATTTCATTCAGCAATTTTTGTTGCATCTCATCTTTTTTGCTACTAACGTCTTTCTTTATGTCTTTTAATTCTTTCATTACATCACCATCATTTGAACCTGTATCTTCACTGTCTTCATCACCAGTGCTATCTTCTTTAGTACTATCATCTTCTTTTGCATCGGTATCTTGCTCGCTATCAGCACTTTCGTCATCTAAACTATCAGCTTCGCCAGCTGCATCTTTTTTACTATCTTCAGGAGCAGAACTGCTTTCTAATTCGTTAAGCTCCTTTTCAATAGCACTTAACTCTTCTGGAGTCTTTGCATTTTCAATACGTTTCTCTAAATCTTTCAACTTGTCATCTTGCGCTGTCTTTGCAATTTCATGACTTTCTTTTGAAATTAGATCGTCTAACCAATCTGGAGATTGATTTTGTCTCATTTTTCTTCTCCTCGGCTAATTTTTCAAGATTCTGTGCAACTATTAGTCCATGTATTTGTATGCTACAATCATTAACTAATGACTGTAATTCATATTTCAAATCCTCAGTGCCTTGTATTAGACTTGAAATAGCTTGTCGTAATCTATTTTTACGATACGTTATCTCAATGGGCAATTCATTTGCAAAACTACTTGCAACTAACAATTGCGCTAAAAATGATTCAGCTGTTACAGGCAGATCACTTAATGTTTTACTAGCTTTTCGTCTATGCTCCTGATACAATTTAACTTTTTCATGATAATTCATCGACGTATCCCTAGTCGTCTAGCTAACATCAACTTATCCATTGACGACATTGAACTAACTGATGCATATGATCTTCTGCCACTTAAATTAATGCCTGCTGATTGAGCATGACTAGCAACTGAAACAGAAATAGATGATATACTAGCTGATGATTTTTCCATTTCATTTTCTAGTGCTATTGATACTGCGTTCGCTAATACGTCTGCTAAGTCGTCAGTTGTTACATCGCCAGTCTTCGGTGCTTCAACCACAAACTGCTTTTTTCCAACCTTTTTCTCTTGTAAATACACTAATTCTTTTATTCCATCTTCATTATGCAAAAGAGCTAGTCGCTTATCATATATAATAGACCGCAAATTCTTATAGATTTTCATATTATATTGACGTGAAAAATGCGTCTTAATAGCATCAATACCAGCCTTTATGAACTTCTGTATTGATGCAGCTGATTCAAATTGGTCATACACGATCTTATCAACTCTGAACCTCTTAGTCAAATCCATAACATAATTGTCAATCAACTCAATATCTATAAAGTCATACTCTGAAAATTCAGGGTCATTGATCGACCACTTTCTCCACTTGTCAACTACAACTATCAATCTATTATGCTCATCGCGCTCACAATGAACCATTGCCAATGAATATCCATTTTCTTGAACAGCAGGGTCAAGAGCTATATAATATCTGTGACGACCTGTCGCATATTCTGTTTCTTGTCTATAAACAGGTGCTTTTTTAGACTCGTTATTCTCATCAACATAATCTGTATACCCTAAAACACTAACGCACTCATGTATCTTTTCTGGGAACTTAAAGAATCCTGTAATCGTTGTTGAGAATTGCGCACCATATTCTGTCCAGAATGATTCAGTATCTTTCTTGTATCTATTCTTGAGAAAGTCATCTTCAATCTTGGGATTCATTTCCCAAGTTGGCAATTGCAACATTCTCATACTCTTGTCTTCAAACGAACTACAATAGAGTTCGTAAAATACACCACTCTTAGTATACGGACTTGATATACATATAATCTTACTATCTTTTCCGAATGTAGCTCCTGATGGCGTTAAGCCTTCATAAACTTTCTTGCCACCTCGGTTACCTTCATTATCTACAAAGTGCGCTAGCTCATCAAACAGCGCAACAATTACAGATCCACCGCGTGATCCTCTTGCAGAACAAAGTAATGATTCAATTCGTATAGTTGATCGCTTCTTTAATGGTTGTCCATACCTCTTCTTCTCATCATTCATCTTCTTAAGATCGTGCTTAGTCCTCAAATTTATCTCAGAATCATTGAAGCTAGCTATATACGGCAAGAACCACTCAGAATTGAATATTCTGTTTTGAATCTGTGTTGCAAGTTCTAATGCTTGATCTCCGCTAGATGCTATGTTTACAATCTTAATGACTTCATCTTCAGCCATTGAATAGTAAGCTTGCGGATTGTCTTTAATGATTAACTTATATGACTCATATGCTGAAATGATTGATGCTAGAAATGTTTTTCCACCTCTTCTGCCGCAAGCCAAAAGTAATTCACTAGCAGCGCAGTTCAGTAAATCGTCAATTAATGTTAAGTTGCATCTTCTCTGATTTATCAAAAATAACACATATTCTTTTTCAGTTAGAAGCTTGAAATTACTAGTCTGAGGAAATGACTTTAACTTGATACACTTTTCTTGATCATCTAACGGTAACCCATAAAAAAACTTCAATATGAATCGTTGCGGCGGTTGCAGTGTCTTAATGTTTAGATAATACGGTGATTGAACAAACGTCAATATATCTACTAACTCATCCTCTTTAATGATAGATGTGATGAACTCATTAAAGATTTCTTCAAAAGAAGATGCAGTGTTTGATTCTTTTGATTCAATCTGTACTAATTTCGGTTTAATTGTAGCCATATTAATTCAAATACTGCTTTGCTGCATCTCTATGAAAACAATCTTTACCACAACTACATACGATCTGGTTTGCAAACTTCTTTACTACAAACTTGTCATCCATCAATATCGAATCTTTAGAAATCTTTACAACACTATCTGGTACATAAGCAAATCTAAGATGCTTATTATACGACTTGATTATTCTTAGAATTGATGATGAATGCCTTAATCGCTGTATGTCTTTATTCTGTCGCAATCTAGCTTCTGCTCTATCTATTTCGCGCGTAACTGTCGATCTCGGCATGCCCAATATCTCAGAAATTTGTCGAGGATTTAATTGTTCACCTTCAAAGTATCCTTCGGGCAATTCACTTTGCGGCATATAACCAAACTTTAGTTTCAAAACCTTTTCTTTTGTTTCATCTCCAATAGACTCTATACTTTTCAATATCGTCTCTCTTAAGTCCTTTTGTATTTGCTCTTCTTCAGGCGTTGGCAATATTTCTGCTGCACCTTGCTCTACCTTTGAAGGTCCTAATACTTCATGTACATCTCTACCCTCACTACCACCGCCTTCATCAATCTTTTCTTCCAAACTTATTACACCGCTTTGTAACAATGCAGAAATTTCAGCTGCATCTGTAGTAACGTTTTCTTTCTTATTAATTTCTCTAGCCATTTGATCATAATCTTGTGGTGCGTCGCCGTGTTCTTGATGATAATTGTTCACATATCGTTGTATAGCTCTAAGTTTCTCGCGCTCTTTTGAATCCATTGATATAGAAGATCTGTAAATGTCTCGGGCTTTTGCTTTTAGTTGCTGATACAAAGTAGTATTTATGTAACTAACTATTCCTTGATTGTCTGGCTGGGCATTTGTAAGCGCTCTAAAAAATATCTGTGACGCTTGCTGTTTAATATCTTCCATGTCTTGTCTTGTAGTATGATATTTGCGAGACCCAATTACTTTTGAAATTGTGTTAGCTATTGTTGGAAAGAAATTGTTGTACAGTCGTATAAATGATTGATCAGATTTTCTAGATGCAGCTTTTAGCTGTGTCTGTTCAGCATCTGTCAAATCTTTTGTATTAGATTTATCTGTTAATTGGTTAATGATTTGATATGCTGTCTGAAAGTCTTTTATTTCAGCTTGAATTTGCGGAATCGGCATGAACTCGTTTTTTGTAGCTTTTTGTGGTGCATATTTTGCCTGTTCATGAGGCGGTAATGATCGAATCTTTACTCGAGTTTGTTTACCGCCAGGAGTAGTATGCATCACATATTGGTCGCGCCAATCAGCTGCATGCTTGGTCATTTCGTGTCGTAAAACACTAGCTAACTTTGATGAAATCAAAATCTTGAACATTTTCTATCCTTTCAGAGCGTGATCTAGCTCTTGCTTTTTTGTCACTCCTGCTTCAGCTTTTGCTTTACTAATTGCACTATATGCTTCACTTTGTCTATTCAATAAGCCAGCGATGCGTTGACTTTCTTTTTGTTTCAATTCTGGTTCCGAAACTATACCAAACTGTTCTTTGTTTCGCTTGTTTTTACGTTCTTCAATTGCTGCCCATCGTCGTTCAGCATCTGCTCCAATAACTGTATCAATTGAAGAATTCGTACTGCCTTTGACAACAAATGCAGTAGCAGACATTAATTTCTCAGATTCAGCACCACATGCTGGACAATTTGACTTAAAATCATCAACTGATTTCATTTCCTCAAATTCAAGACTGCAGCTCTTACATACGAATTCATAAATAGGCATATGCATCTCCCTTCATTTTATTAATTTGTACGCTTTACACCGACAATTTTTTCATAAAAATCATCTAGTTCTTTGCGCAAGAAATCCTTTTCTTTCTGCTGATCTTGACTCCATCGAATTGCACGAGAATAAACATCAAAACAGAGGTCTAAAAATTTAGGCCTTAATGACAGTACTGACAACTTAACTTCATCTCTAGATATTAACATCTTACTACTAATATACCAAATGTCCATAAACTCACTAGCTGTTTGATACAGATATTCGAATTTCTCATTAACAAACACTTTGAACTCTGTATCAGTCAAACTATCAAAAACGTCCTCAGAAATAGACTGTTTTATAAACCCTTTAACATCTTCTCGCAACATCGACTCGACCAACCGATGATAAGTAATGTAATCTTCATGTGCAGTAATTGATGTCAAATCTTTAACCTTACTCTTAAGCATCTTTGAATAATTGTCTAACAACATTGACTTAACAGTCGTAATCTTCTCTTCTACATACGACATTTGTCTCTCTACACGACTGATATAATCGATATAACACAACTTTGTCACGATCTCTGATGTCTTTGAAACTATGTGACAAAAATCAATATTATGTATACATGTTGCATGCGCTGGTAACTGCCCTTCTTCTATCTCATTATCAGATCTTTTCTTAAATGAAATACTATTAGCTCCAATCTTTATTGTCGGCTTAGTTATCAGTATGATGATCATTAACACAATTGCAACAACTGTGAACATAGCTGTAACTTGTATAGGCCCGAGATGAGCAAAAAATCCCCACATTGTTGTTATGTCAGTAGCTGCTGAGTCACTCATTGTCAACTCCTTAAACGTAAATTCTTAACTTCGTACGACCCTTATACCTAACTTGAAAACAATCAGTACAAACTATCTCACCATACGCAACCTCAATAATCTCTTTTGATTTCTTGTCAACTAACTCTATTACAATACGAATCATTGCATCTTTTATCTCTTTGCAGTCGGGACATCTGAGACCGGTTTTTGCATACATAACAGTTCATCTCCTTGAATATGATGACATATTAAATGCACAAAATATCAAAAGATGTAAACAGCAGTTAGATTACTGTAATTAGAATTGTAGAAAAGCAATGCAGATTTGAATTATTTTGTAGCAGTCCAACGAAGTCCTTCTGGCAGAATAGAGTCTGGCACGAAACCTAAAGATCGATAAAAACCATATTGATGAACCGGTTCCATATCATAACCACCCGGTGTAACGACAAGATTTGAAGCATGAGTTTGCAGCGTCTTAACTAAAAGCGTCCCAATGTGCTGACGACGATACTTAGCATGCACAAAAACTCTAGAAATCCACCATTCATTACCAATTAAATCAGCTGATGCAGTTGATGATACACACAGTTCGTGCTGAATATACGCAGTTATGCTAGTTTCAGATTTAGATAGTCTTACTTCAGGCTGCATCTTCATCTTCTTTTGTAGTAATGGTTGCTTTTATATTCAGTCTGTGCGTTGTCTTACGACATTGCGAAACTTTGAACAGCTGTGCTTTCTTTGTCTTCTTTTTGTATGATTTTCTTATTATACGTCTGTGTCTTATTGGTAATTTTATGTTAAGAATTTTATTATTTTTTGGATTAATGTGTGGTTTAATTAGATTCATCAGATTTCTTCGTCTTTTTATATTTATCTTTTTTAGATTTGAATTCAAATGGTTCACCATTCATATTAAACATTCTTCTACATTTAGGAAATGATTCACAACCGCAAAATTCTTTTCCTGATTTATGACCTGTACGAATTACAATTTTAGATCCACACCTGTCACATTTCACACCCTCAAGATATCGTTTCTCTTTTACTTCCTTGACAATAGGTTCACCCTCAGGTCCAATCTTGAATGTCGCTGAACACTTATTTTCCTTGTCACGAAATCCATCGCAACCATAAAAAGACCCAAACCTACTAAATCTTTTCACCAACTTAAACTTGTTACACGTAGGACATGTAATGTCTGTAGTTCCTTGATTTTTGACACCTTTAGATTCTTTAGCTGCATCAAGTCGTTTCTTCAACTCTGTATAAAATCCTCCAACAACATCATACCAAACTTTTGTAGCATCAGCAACATCGTCTAATTGATCTTCAATACGAGCTGTAAAATTCATACTCATCAATTCAGGAAATGCTCCCACTAAATACTCACCAACTTTCTTTCCCAATTCTGTGGGTATAAATGCTTTGCCTTTTTTCTCAACATATTGTCTCTTCATCAATGTATCAATGATTGTGGCATACGTAGATGGTCGGCCAATACCCTCTTCTTCAAGTTTCTTGACCACAGATGCAGTATTGTACATTGCCGGTGGCTTTGTAAAGTGCTGTTCTCCCTTTACATCCTTCAATATGACATTTTCATCCTTGACAATTGAAGGTAACAACTCTTCTTTTGAAGTTGAATACGGCCAACATTTCAAGAATCCATCAAATACCAGTACTTGACCATTTGCAACAAATACATGTTTGTCATCACTTGATGCAATTTCAATCTTAGTCACATCAAATTCTGCGTCTGTCATTTGACATGAAACAAACTTGTAGTAAATTGCTTCATATAGTTTGTATTCATCTTCATCCAAACTTCTTCGTACTTCACTTAATGGCAATTCCAAATGAGTTGGTCGTATACCTTCATGAGCTTCCTGCGCATTCTTATTCTTTGACTTGTAAACTATCGGTTGACTTGGTAAGTACTTACCACCAAATGATGTCTTGATAAAGTCACGTAGACCTGTCAAAGCTTCTTCACTAACTACGACAGTGTCAGTTCTATGATATGTTATCAATCCCATTCGTTCGTGTTCACCAATTGCAAACCCTTCGTAAAGAGATTGCGCAACTTTCATCGTCTTTTTACCATCCCAACTGAAGGTCGAAGAACAAAACTGCTGTAATGACGAAGTATTGAATACTGGTTGTGGCGCTCGTGTCTTTCTAGATTTGGAGATTGACTTCACAGACCAGGTCTTAATCTTGCCTATGGATTCCAATACTACTTTGACTTGATCTTCTGAGATTAACTTCTCGTCACTCTTATACGAAGTCTTGAACTCTTCGCTTTTACTCGTAGAAAACAGTCCAGCTATGTCCCAATATTCTTCGGGTTTGAATGCGTCAATTTCTTTCTGACGTTCTACGATAAGCATTAACCCAATAGATTGTACTCGACCAGCTGATGTACCATTACAAACTTTTCTCCACAATATCGGTGACACTTTGAATCCAACAAGCATATCAAGCACAGATCGTGCTTTCTGCGCATTATACATGTTTTCATCTAGTTTACTTGGATTTTTTATCGCAGCTAAAATAGCAGACTTTGTAATTTCTTGAAATCGCACACGCTTTACAATACATCGTTTATCAAGAATAAATTTAACAATATGCATACCTATTGCAACACCTTCTCTGTCATCATCAGTTGCTATATAGACTTCATCACACTTTTTTGACAGCGCTTTTATCTCGCTAATTACTGCTTTCTTTTTAACAATAGGAACATAGCGAGGCTCAAAATTGTTCTCAATGTCAATAGCATCATCTTTTGGATCAATATGAAAACAATGTCCGACACTCGCATGCACAGTAAAGTCACTTCCCAAAAATCCTTGTATCGTTTTAACTTTCCCTGGGCTCTCAACAATAAATAGCTTCATACTCTACCTTTCAATTTAATCTTGTACAAAAAGGCATTCGACTAATAAAAGACCCTGACCCTTCTTTAGCAATCGACCATATTTCAAATACTCGTTTAATTACATCAACAGACACATTGTATTTCTCTCGTAAACGTCGTAATGCAAACTTGATGCGTGTACTTTTATGACCTGATATACTTTGAAATTCTTCATTAAAAGACGCTAAAACATGCTGTTTATCGTTATTTTTCAAAAACAGATCAATTTGTCGTTGTTTGTTGTCAGCGCTTATGACGTAATCAGTAAAATTGATATTTTGCTGTTTATAAAAGTTCCATATTCCTTGAGCTTTTAGATCCGCTTGCGTTATGATTAAAAATTCATGTTTTGCATATACATGTTTAATAACATCCATTTTTATTTTATCACGAGCTTTATATCTGCCTTTTATTTCAATGTATCTATTAAGTGAAGGTAAATAAAAATCTGGATAATACAAATGTTGCTTACCATTTAGTTCATATAATAATGGGTCAATTTCTTTTTGACTTTTAAACGTAACATTGTTGGCAGTTAACCAAATAGCATATCTTAATTCCCATGTTCCTTGAAAATATCTACCATTAAACAAATACCACTGACATCTACTTTTCAACAAATAACATTGCGGATTGCGGATTTCAAATCCTGCACATGTCAGCATCTCTCTAATATCAATTTTCTTTAATTGATGTAACTTGCCATATTGACAAACCAACGCTCGTAATGCTACTCCATTTTTATAATCACTTACTATACTTTTACCATAATTTGTACTTAATCTAAAAACAGTAAGATCATGTCTATAATTAACAAAACTCATACTATGACTTGTTCTAACATGTTGCGAAAGACTTGTTCTCGCAAATGTTTGATTGCAAATAAAACAAGTACATTGTTCTGATTTAATTTTTCTAACAGATATATTCGCGTAATTTAAGACACGCTTGACAATCTTTAGTCTAATGTTAAGTTTAATAGCCGTCGGCTTTGCCGCACCAGTAAGTCTAAATTCATCTATAATTCTTTTGCCTGTTTCTGAATTAGCAATGTCTTCAATCATTTTGTCATAATACAATTTATAATCTATACCATGCAATCTTGTATAATGACTTGGTAACCCTTGATCACTAAACTCTTCTTGACAAATTTTACATTTTATATTCATTAATGACAACCAACAAAAAATACACCATCATCAACTACAATACGTATTGGTTCTCGCAAACTATCCATTGCTTCAATCCAAAAAGGCACAACATCATCCGATTCAAAACTTTTGGGAACAAAAACCACCCAATCTTCATCTCCTCCCTGAGACGTCAACTTCTGAATCTCATTCGGCGCTTTTTTGAACGGCCACACTGAAATCCGATCATTCATTTTTTTCATCATCAACAACCGTTTCTTTTGTATCGTCTTCACCATCATCATTTGCAAACTCACTATCATCATCTTTATCTTCAATCACTTCGCTCATATCAGTTTCAGCATCTTGTACCTTATCAAACTTAATGTCTTCATCAATAACTCCAAGGAATGCAACAGCGGCTACACAGTCATTACTTTGCACATTTTGAATTCGACTACCTTGAGTATTTCGGCCCAATTTTCTAATTTGCTTTGATCGCAACCGGATCAAAATACCCTTAGCTGTGATAATGATGAACTGTTCTTTTTCGTCCTTTGCAATTCCGGCAGATACAATTTTGCCAGTAGTAGTACTTATGTCCATACAAATAACTCCGCGTCCACCTCTTTTCTGGACTCGGAATTTTCTCAATATAGTCTTCTTGGAATATCCCTTTTCAGTAACCATCATAATGAACTGTTCTTCGTGTTTAGCACTATCAAACACATTCATTGAGATGATGTAATTGTTCTCTTGTAACTTAATTGACCGAACACCAGAACTACTCTTTCCTGATGTACGAATAGCTTTTTCTTCAAACCTTATTGCTATGCCGTCTCTAGTAACCATTAAGACATGCATATCTTGTCTATCAATGAATGCGACATCAACCAATGAATCACCTTCATCAAGTCCCATTACTCTAGTACCCGATGATCTTGGTCGACGCAACTTCTCAGACTTCAGCTTCTTAATTTGACCCTTTTTACTAACCATCAAAAATGCTTTACCATCAAGATTAGTAATTGGTATCACTCTTACAACTTTTTCACCCTCATTCATTCCAATCACATTGAGAATTGAACTACCAGAAGCTGTTCGTCCCAATGACGGAATATCATACACATTCATCTTGTAACAATTGCCATTGTTCGTAAAGACTAACGTAGCATCTCGAGTAGACAACTGGAAGATACTTTCAACGTAATCTCCGTCCTTAACATCAACTCCTATTAGTCCTTTACCTTTGATGTTTTGAGTCCTATACTCCGTAATCGGAGTACGTTTTACTGAACCATTATGAGTAACTGTAACTATCACTTCATCTTCCTGAACTTCTTCAATCTCTTTAATCTCTATATTTCCATCGCCATCTTCTGGTCTTGTCTTGATAATCTTAGTGCGACGTTCATCGCCATACTTGTCTCTAATTTCAATGAGTTCAGTCTTTATGGTTTGCAACACGAGTTCTTCAGAGTCTAAGAGTTGTCGCAATTGAGTAATCTTTGCTACAAGTTCATTTCGTTCAGTGGTAATTTGATCACGTTCAAATTGTGCAAGACGTTGAACTCTCAATTCCAAAATGGCTTTGATTTGTTCATCTGTTAGTTTGTACTTACGAAGTCGCTTGTAAGTTTCTTCACTTGATTTTGAAGACTTAACATCTTGAATGACTACGTCCAAATTATCAAATGCGATCAAAAATCCCTGTAGAATATGATCTCGTTTTTCTGCACTTCTAAGATCAAATTCTGCTCGTCTAATAACAACACTTTTACGATGATCTACAAAGTGCCAAAATACTTCTTTCAGTCCAACTAATTTAGGACTGTTATTAATCAATGCTCTCATCAATATTGAATGCTTTGTCTGCATTTCAGTTCTACGATACAATGTGTTCAAAACCATCTTAGCTTTGACGCCTTTACGTAACTCAATGACTATTCGGGTCCCGGTCCTATCAGACTCATCTCGAATATCGGTAATACCATCAATACCTTCAAGCTTCGTCTCCTTATCCTGATACAACTGAGCAATTCGAGCAATCAATTTTGATCGATCTACATGATACGGTAATTCTGTTACAATAATCCGTTGTCTTTTATTAGTCTCTTCAATTTCTGCTTTTGCGCGAAGAACAACAGATCCTCGACCAGTCTCATATATGTTTTCAACATTTGAATCAAACATATACGCAGCCGACGGAAAATCAGGACCCTTAATGTACTTTACTAATTCAGCAACAGTAACATCTTCATTGTCAATGAAAACCAATAATGCGTTAACGACTTCTGTCAAATTATGGGGCGGCGCAGATGTAGCCATACCAACAGCAATGCCTATCGATCCATTCAATAAGAATAACGGAAGTCGTGTTGGCAATACTTTAGGTTCTTGTAATGTACCATCAAAATTGGGTTTGAAATCAACAGTTTCTTTGTCAAGATCAGCTACGACTTCTTGCGTAATCTCAGCCATTTTCATTTCAGTGTATCGCATTGCAGCTGGCGGGTCTTCTAGAGACCCAAAGTTGCCTTGACCGATAATTAACGGATATCTTGTTGTAAATGGTTGCGTGATCCGGACAGCCGTGCCATAAATTGCCCCGTCACCGTGAGGATGAAGTCTGCCCATAACGTCGCCAACAACTCTTGCAGATTTTCTTGTCGGCTTATTATGAGCCAATCCCATTTCATTCATGCTAAATAGTACGCGTCGAGCAACCGGCTTTAGCCCGTCACGAATATCTGGCAATGAGCGATCTTTGATGACACTCAAAGCATATGCCAAATACATCTTTGGCAATACTTCATGAGATTTGACATCAAATTGACCAATTTCTTGACCAATGTTTACCTGTTCTTCTTCCTGATCTTCTTCTCGATCTTCTATCTCATCAGCCATCATTTACTCCTTATGCATCGATTGCGTCTTCGTCTATCATTAAGGCATTCTGTACAATATACTCTCTTCGACTATCAACATCATTGCCCATCAATATAGTAAATATCTTATCTGTTTCAGCTTCATCTGTGACAATGACTTTAGCTAATCTTCTTGTAGCAGGATTCATTGTAGTTTCACCAAGTTGTTCAGGATTCATTTCTCCCAAACCCTTAAATCGAGTAATCACTGCTTTATCTGGATTCTTCACTGACTTCTTCCAAGCAGCTAGCGCTTCGTCATCTGCTAAATAAAAGTCATTGGTACCATACTTAACTTTATACAAAGGTGGCTGAGCAATATATACATGACCATTTATTAGCAATGGTTTCATAAATCTGAAAAATACTGTCAATAGTAAGGAAGAAATATGAGCACCATCGACATCTGCATCGCAATTGATAATAATCTTACCATAACGAAGTTTTGAAATGTCGCCTGTTTGAATATTTATACCTATCGCAGCAATCAGTACTTTTACTTCTTTATTTTCGAGTATCTCGGACAACTCACTCTTTTCGACGTTCAAAATTTTACCTTTTAATGGCAAAACTGCTTGAAAAATTCTGTTACGCCCCATCTTGGCAGACCCGGCTGCAGAATCTCCTTCGACCACAAAAACTTCGCAAATATCGACATTCTTACTTGAGCAATCAGCCAACTTGCCAGGCAAGATCGATGATGACAACACGTTCTTTCTTCGAACTGCATCACGAGCTTTCCTTGCTTCTTCCCTTGCTATGCAAGCTTGAGAAACCTTGCTGGCAATCAGCATCGCTACATCATCATTGCTTGAAAAATATGATGTGATTGCTTCAAGTACTTGACTGTAAACAATCTCTTTGATTTCAGGATTACCTAATGTAGATTTTGTCTGACCTTCAAACTCAGGATTCGGTAACTTAACCGAAATTATCGATGCCAATCCCTCTAATACATCACGAGGAGTAGGCCGAATTTCCAATCCCTTGAATAGCTTCTTCTTTTCAGAATACTTGACGATAGCTTCAAGCAAAGCTGACTTAAACCCAGATAGATGCGAACCACCGTCCCTAGTATTTACATTATTGGCAAACGAATAGATGACGTCTGAATATCCATTATTATACTGAAAAGCAATTTCTATCTTGACATCATAGTTACCAACTGTTTCATTCTTTATTTTGACAGTTTCGTCAAGATGAATGATTGGCCCAAGCGATTCTTTGTCTTTGTTCAAATCCTCAATGAACGCGACAATTCCACCATCAGAATAGAATTCAGCTCGTTCTTCTGTCCGCTCATCAATAACTTCAATTTTCACACCCTTATTTAGGTATGCCAATTCTTTCAAACGATCGTGTAAGATCTTGTATTGAAAATCAACAGTCTGGAAAATCGTATGGTCCGGTTTGAACTTGACTGTCGTACCTGTCGTGTCTGTAGCATCGCCTTTTACAAATTGAGTAGTTACCAGTCCTTTTTTGTAGGACTGTTGCCAGGAGAAACCTTCACGACAGATGATTAAATCGAGGTGATCAGATAGAAAATTAACGGCCGAAACACCGATACCATGTAGACCTGAAGATGTTTTGTAAGAAGTACTATTGAATTTGCCGCCAGAGCGCAATGAAGTCATCACCATTTCAGCCGCTGACTTGCCTGTTTCTTTCTTAATGCCAACCGGAATACCTCGACCATTATCGACAACAGTAATGAATCCATCTTTATGGATAGTACAGGTAATAGTATCACCAAAACCATTAGTAATTTCATCGATGCAATTGTCTACGACTTCATATACCAGATGATGAAGACCGAAAAGACCTGTGTCACCAATATACATCGCTGGTCGTAGTCTAACATGAGATCTGTCATCAAGCTGTTGAATCGAATTTTCGTCGTACTTATCTTTTTCTTTGGCCATCTTTGATCTCTCTCCATTTTCTATATGCTTCATCTAAATTCTTTGCACTTATTTCTTCGTGAATCGTATATTGCATTGGTCCAAGTATTCTATAGCAATGAGGACATCGAGGACCAAAATTCCAACTACGATTTCTACGAATTGTCTTTCCACTTGCACAATCGCAGTTAGTATGTACAACGACAAACTTCATAATACTATAGTCATGTAGACTGGCATAGAAAACATCTAAAACCTATCCACAGTCCTGGTATTCAACTAACCAATAGAATCTATCATTTACCGGTACAATCATGGAATTTATGTCAAACGACAAATCAATAGCTGTAGATAATTTTGCATTGACAATTTGATTTACTGGAGATCGCCGAGCGTTGTAACCGGCTTATGATGATCTTTGGCTTTTTGACCTTTGTGAGCGCTTTTCTTTGTCATAGAATTCTTGAATCTTGCATCAGCAGACGGCCAACCACCGCCCTTGAATACTACTCCTGTGCCGCCAGTAACAATACGTTGCATTGTTTGAGAACATTTGCTGCAAGTCACAACAGGATTTTCAGTCATTCCATGAATTTCTTCTTGTACATTACCACACTCACATCGATAATCATAAATCATTTGAATCTTCTCCCTCAATAGTTTGAGATACTTCTAAGTAATCTATCTCTATTCTTCAAAAAGACTTTGAATTCAATGTGTCTAACTTCACTACTAGTTTTAGAATTTTGCAAAATGTCAACCAAGTCATCAACTGACTCAGGCACATCTATTACTCCAATGCTAATCAATTCATCTTTTGCATCACTTGTATTAAGATGACTAACGGTCTTTTCAAGTACGTGAATACTTTTGTCAGTCAATCTAATTTTCTTACCATAGCACTCTGACTTTTTGCCTACTATGAATAGCCATTGATTGCCGCCGCCTTCACCTTTGCATATCTTTTTGTACAATTCAGATCGAATCTTTGACCAAAATCTATCTCTAAGCAATGATGGCACTTCATTATCCTCTTGATCAAATTCATTCATGTACATCCATGAATTATCCATTACAAATCTTTAGCCATTCAATCAGTTTACTCTTAACGATGTCAAAATCTGCAGTAACAAACTTATCTGTTTCTTTTCCTGTTTTCCATAATCCGCCTGTCATATTCAGCCGTATTGCATCCCATGCAATAACTGCATTAGCAAATTCACCAAGTATATACACTGGCGCAGCCTGCACTTTCAATATCTTAACTGCATCATCAACACCTTGTTCATCAGATATTGTCCAACCAAATTTAATGATGCCATTATTAGTAACATAGTTGACATGTTTAACAGCAAATTTTGCTTTCAACAATTGATTTACTTCATCAATTGATGCTGATAATGGCACTGTCTTAATGTACTTTTTGCGTTTTGATTTTTTCATTATAGTATTCAAGCATTAGAATATGACACTTTGGCACAGTTATTTTATGACCGTGAATGTCTACAACTGTAATAAACTTGCTAAAATGAAATATGCTAGTAAATTGTCGTTTACAACGATTGAATTGTTTGTCATCAACAATTATCGCAAATCCATTTATGAGTTGTATCACATGAGACATTTTTTAATGCTGTCTGCAATGCTATTTATGTAGCCCTGTCTCTCAGACTCTGGCATATATGTATAAATGTAACTCGGATGATGCGAATAGACTATAGGTACGTTTGGTTTTAACCGTTTGACTATTCCTTTTGCAACAGTACCAAATGTAACAATGACTTGCATTTTCTGTAACAATTCTATACGCATTGATAAAAATGGCAAACAATTCGCAACTTCATCAATTTGAGGTTTGCGATAATTCGGCGGACTACAGCAAACTACGTTAAAGTGCTGTATATCATTCCACGTCAAATTTGCTTTACTGTATATTTCAAAAAGTCTAGAGCCTATTAGCGCGATATTTTGAATTCTATCATCGTATATCTTATGAAAGTCTTCAAGCTTATCAATTAATCTTTCGCATTTATGAGGCTTGTATACTCCTGGTGCCTCACATATTGAACAAACTCTAGCATTAGCATAGTGCGTTGCGTCAAATCCAAGAACAGGACAATTGTGAGTTTTACTTTGTCTTAATTCAAACAGTTCTTGACATTTATTACAATTGAATATCTGCTGTTCAACTTCATTAACCTTTTGCTGCAATAAAGAAAATTTCATAGAAATATCGGATCAGTCACTCGCTTGTGCTTATTTAGATGTGCATTAATATGATCAAATCTGTCGCAATACTGACACATTTCGTATTTCTTATCACAGTTAAGAAACTGATCTACAACTGTCTTATATCGATCACTAGAGTAAATTTCTGATAACGTACTTTCATTAACATTGCCAATAACGAAATTTGTCTGTTGTTTGTCAATTGAAAATACTGGTTCATATGCATAGCAGCACGGAAACACATTGCCATCAGAAGCTATTAATGCAAATACTTGAGGAATGAAACATGAATGGTAGTTGCCAGTCACTCTATCATCAAAGTGAGAAAAAACGTTACTAAAGTTGCGAAGCCTAACACTGAGCAGCTCCTTGCTAAAGACGCTGCCAAAAATTGCTTTACCATCATCTGAATCTATTCGTTGCTGTCTATTTTCAAATTGCCTTAGTCGAGCAATTATTTCTCTTGATAACCAGAAAAATATTTCGACATCAATGTTGTTTTTGTCTAAAAACTCTGCTAATCCGTCTGTGAAATTGTGCTTATTATAGTCATGTATTGTGACGTTCAATCTAGTCTTGCACTTTGTCTTCTTATTCTCTTCTAATAAAGTCAACAGATTTCTTGTCCACTGATCAAGCATATCGACACCACGAGTTTCAGCATAATTTTCTGGTGTAAACCCGTCAGTTGAAAATCTGATCCAGCTGCAATCTCTAGACAATGATGCCCAATCTAAACTAGCGCGACCTAATCCTGATGAAATTATACCGATATTCAAACCATATTCTTGCTTGATTTGATGAACTATCTGCTCAACATCAGGATGAAGTAATGGTTCTCCGCCCGAAAGAACTATTGATTGTAGTGAATCAAACTCTTCTAAGTAAGGTAAAACGTTCTTATCTAGTATTTCACGACTAAGTTTTGTTTTAGTTGGCCATTTCCAATGTTCACAACCTTTGCATTTACAAACGCAAAAGTCAGTGAGATCAAGCTGTAATGTCAATAGACATTGTTTATTGGATGATGTTATTCTATCAGCATGGTGTCTTACTTTTTCTTCGGCTGACAAACTCATGAAATGTCCCTCTGTATAAATTCCAAAGCGATATCGCAAACTTCTAATTTGCTAAAACTACCAGTATCAATAAGTACTGACGGAATCAATGTCGCATTATGCGCTTTTTCAAATGCTAATGTCAATGTATCATAATCATCTTTGCAATACTTACTATTTTTCTCTTGTAACCTACTAAGCATAATATCATAGCTGCATGTCAAAACAATCACTCTGACATTACACTTAGATAAAGCTGTATCTATCATTCTAAAGTGCTTGAAAGCTTTAATCTCATCTGCATGACGAATAACAGTACTGTATGCGTATTCAGACATGTGAAGTCTATCAAACAAAACATCATTCGTTGACAATTCTTTTGCAAACCACGAAATAGAACAGTTAACACCAAATGAAAAATCTGTCACTTGCGCATTAGCTGAGTCAACTAAATCAGGAAATGCTCGTCTGCAAGAAAATACTTTGAATTTATTACTCAATGATTCAACTAATGTAGTCTTGCCAGTGTTGTGAATTCCCTCGATTATCAAGAACATAGAAAACCTTTAGTGTATCATTTACCATAAATGTCGACAGGTTCACAAAAAAATACCGTGAACAAAGTCACGGCTTTTAGGCTACGACACTAAATCAATCTCTATAAAGTCTACAATATCAAAGGCGTCAGTCGCAATGCTATCGCTACTATCACTAAAAACTGTTTCAACAAAATTCAGATCTGCGTCATATCGTAAAACAGATTTATTTTTATTGTTGTAAGTCAATAATTTTGCATCTACAGATTCTTTTAGATGTGTAATTGCTGTTGCAATTTCATCAGAATCACCAACGTTCTCAAATGATGAATTCACTTTGATTAATTGTAATCCATCATTCAAATAAAAGTATCCATTAGAATGTTTAATCATACCCATATATCTACGAGGACTTTGACCAACTATAGCTTGATTTTCAAACGCTGTAAATGTAGAAAGTGACTCAAGCGTTCTGTAAATGTCATTACCTAAACCGCACACTAAAAATTCGTTGCTAGTAAAACCTTTGCATATAGCTGTCGGCATTAAACCATCTGTCATCTTTCCAAGAAAGTCACTAATCTTCTTGCTTGTGAAACCATCATTATCAAATCCTAATCTCTCAAGTTTCATATTCCACAAAGACTCAGTTATCCTCAAAACATACAAGTCAGTTGATGAACTATCATAATAAATCAGATAAGGTTTGTCACTCATGGTTATAGAAGTATTGTACTCATAAATGAAATTTAGTTCTTTATCAAATCTAATGACTCTACTATTTTTATAATCACACATAAATATGTTGTTTCCGTCAGTAGTTACACTTGAAGGAAACCTTAATCGTCCAGATTCACCGTAAATACCGTAAAACTCACCATCAAAAACTGCAGGCGCAACATTAGAATCCAATCTCTTAATCACGTGTCTGTTCACGCATTGCACTAAATACAACCTGTAATTACTGACATCAAAAAAGAATGCACCGATACCAGCAGCAGTTGATCTTAGATTGCCAAACAAGTCATATTCATAATTTGTAAAACTTCCAGTGGCAGTTATTAGTATGTCAACTCCCAAAATTGAATATTTCCATGCATCCTTTGTAGCACTCCATAATGGCCATGTTGGAGGAATCCAATCAAACTGACAACTTACAATACTACTAACTGAACTCCACGCTGATGCTGGCCTATTAAGAACTGAATTTCTAAATTCATTTCCACGATTTACGTTAGAGTCAACAATCAATATACTGTCTCTAAGGTTAAGACCATTCAGCACGGTCTGAGGAGTAGAGATATCTACATCAATCGTATCGCACTTAACAATGCAACCTTTGAAATACATATTGACTGCGTTACCAAGCGTGCTGCTAACTGTTATTTGATTGCTAACGATAAAATTAGTGTCGTAGAAATTGTAATTTCTAACTGTACCGGCGCCTTGAAGAATAATGTTACTAGCAGATAGTATTCCGCCAGTTAATGACCATGTATTTGAATATACTACTGCAGTTCCAGAGACTGTTAATACGTTCATTCTCCAGGGACCAAACGCGCTTAAGCTCCATGGTAATAATATTTTGTCTGCTAGGTATAATACTCTAGTTGGATCATCTCTCAGACCTCGACAATAATATGTTCCTGCCGGTGCACTAACAAAGTCCAGCCATCCCATAGGATTAGTTGGGTCATTTGGTAAATACGGAAGATTATCGGCTACAAAATTCACATAATATGCCATGACTATGCCACCTTCCAAACGACGTTACCTAAACCTGAATTACTGTCCCAATTTGTATAGTCAAACCATGAAGGTTCCGACGGTCCATAATGATATATAGTACTGACTTCATCATCACTTAATAAGTCTGAGAATATATACACATCAGAATACATACCACGAACTCTATTTAGTGCCTGTTTACTTCCAATTGACAATACAGCATTAGCTCCTCCTGTAGGATCTGCGCCATACGATCCATAATTAACAACTCCGCCGTCAATACTTAGTTCATAATTTCTTGTAGTTGAGTTTCTACGAAACATCAGCATGTGTTGCTGTGAATCACGCGGAAATATTAACCCAAAGACAGTTACTTGCGTTCCGCCGGCATCTTCATAATATATACTGATACTGCCAGTATTACTAACTAAAATACCATATAGCATATATTCTGCAGGCACATGAGTGTTATTTCCTGAACAATCTAACATAAAGCCACTAGATCCAATAACGTCATCCCATTTGTGCCAGATTATTATCGTCATGTCACCGGTAATTCTAACATCATTATTTGTTAAGCTTGACGTAACTATTCCATTACCACTAATCGGATCTAATTCTAACGAACCGTCACTAACTTGGTCATAACCAGAGAAACCAATCAGCTGCAGTCTATTAGCTGAACTATAGCCTTGATTAGCTGTGTTCGGTGAATATCCTGTCGAATGACCCTCTTCTGAAAATGGTGCCCAAAATTTCAAACTATGCGCACTCAAGATAGAATATATATCTCGCGGCATACCGACATAATTGACAGCTATATCAAATGTGTTATAGAAACATGTTGCAGGCGTATTACCTGAATCTATGTAAAATTCATCAACATAATTTAAGTTAGAATCAATTGCAATTAATGATTGTTCATCTGCATTATATACCAACAAATTATCATCAAACCCTTGCTTAAGACCGTATAGCGTCTTTGCTACATAGTTAGAATCACCAGTATTTCTAAATGAACTATTTGATTTTATTAATTGTATACCGGTATTCAAATATAAATAACCATTTGAGTGTTTTATCATACCAACATATGCATTCAATTGCTCACCGGCTATAGTCTTCTCTATAGCAGATGAAAATCCTGTCAAAGTCTCTGTCACGCTATAAATCGTCTTGTTGACTCCAGTAATCAAATATTCGTCTGCTGCAAATCCTTTGCAAATACTATTAGGCTGATAAATATATGCTCTTTGTTTCAGTCTCCTATAAAATCCCAAAATATCATCTAAATATTTCACACTTGCAAATGATGTAGTACATGTGCCAACTCCAATATACATGTCTCTACTATCAATTGGAAAATATCTAACTGTCGTAAAGTACAAGTGCTGATTGTCAGTGTCAAATACTATTGCGCAAGGTTTGCCTATCGATACAGTACTTAACTGTGCAACATAATGTAAGTTTCTGTCCAATTTAACAATTCTACTATTTTCATTGTCGCATATGTACACGCTATTGTCAAAGTCAACAGTTATACCATTTGGAAAGTTCAATCCTGTAGATCCAGAACCAATAGCTGCAAACGTACCGAAATATTTTTCATCATAGACAAACGGAGTCACTGTTGCATCTAATTGTTTAACTATGTGTCTGTTAGTTCTCATTGACGCAAACAATTTTCTGTACGTAATGCTTACCATGTTAATAGATACAAAAGCAACATTAGACCAACCTGAGTCACCCAGCATATTTCTTGATTTGACTCTGTAATAGTATACAGCTGTCTCAGTCACAGTATCGGTAATTAATACAAGTGGACCGGTATAAACATCAATTGCACTATCAAATGACGCGTCTTTGTCTCGTTGCAAAATGTAAATGTCTGCTTCTACAACTGTATCCCAAGAAGCAAGAACTTCTCCAACAAAACTACCTGCAACAGCTGTTAAGTTTGTCGGTATAGTAGGTCCTGAAACAACAACTGATGCAGGCGGTGACCAACTTGAATCACCTAGAATGTTTCGTGCCTTAACACGATAGTAATAAGTTGTAGCCTCTGTAACTGCATCTACAAACAAAGCTGTTGCACCTGTATAGACTGTTGTCAATTCAATTGTAAATAAGTTATCTTTTGCTCGTTGTAATACGTAGTCATCAGCTCCGGCTAAAATATCCCACGACGTATCAATTTCACCCAACAGTACACCATTAACAGCTGCTAATCCCGTAGGAGGTGTAGGCCCTGAAACTATTGCTGTTGCAGTAACTGACCACGATGATTCTAAAGAAATCGTTGTAACTCTTGCTTTTACTCTATAGTAATATGTATCAGCAACAGTTACGCTATCCAAGAATGATATTAATGGTCCGACATATCTAGTTAATGGAGATGAAAAACCAGAATCAGTGTCTCGTTCTAAGACATATTCATCTGATCCAACAGAAACATTCCAATCAACTTGCACAGTCGCACTTACGTCCACTTGAGACGCTGTCAAATTAAGCGGTATTGGAACTGAATAACTCTCAGTGTAATAACTAAATGGTGAAGATGCATTAGTATATGCAACTTCAACCAGTTCAGTATCAGAAAAATTAGATATACTGTCACCTCTAGTAGCTGACCAGTCGAGTATAGTAACTTCCGGATCATCTACTTTAACGTGTTCATACTTCAATAGCTTCAACGTCTTTGGTAACGAATCTGACAAAACCAATAAACGTACTGCGTCAAGTTCATTAACATGAATACTAACACTACTTACATCTGTCCACCTTTGTCTAACAAAATGAACAATTGGATCTTCGTCAATACTTGGTTCTATTTCAAGTAATGTTAATGTTTTGCTAGTACTGATGTACCATACCCAGAATCTATCAGTGTAAAGTTCTCCAGAATTTTGAAGTGCTGATGATATTGTGAAACTAAACAATGGCAGTTTGATAACGTACACTTTGTCATTATAGTATTCTTTTATCAATAACTTACCATACGATTGCATAACGGTCCACAATGAATTCTTTACTACAATTCCTTGCGGTATAGTCTCAGTACCATACCCGTTTACAAAAAGTTCTTGTTTATCAGTTATTGGTACAGCCATAGTTCTACTCGTTATCTGTCAAGTTTAGATGTAGTTTACAAATTTCAATTTAGAATTGGCGCATTTGAAATCTTCGAGGGTAATCTAAACCTAACATATATGCCACGCTCATGTTAAGTGTCTCAGATGCCTTAGATAGATTGCATAGGGCAGTGAAAGTATCTTCTGCCACAATGGGATCTTTTAGTACTTGAATCTTAAGCTGTGAAGTTAGATACTCTTGTCGTGCGATCAAAGCAACAATGTCTTCTGTGGTAGTCATTGTATTCTCCTTAAACAAAGAGTGAATAAGTATAAGTCAAAGTCAAGTTCTTGGTTGCATCTGCTGCTGCAAAGATGAACACACCATTCGATCCAAAGGAGTATTCACCTGTACCTGGTGTAAGTACCGCTATACGCCATACGGGACCAAAAGCATAACCTCCATTAAGGAAGTCGATTGGTGTATTGGCTATAGCATCTGCATAGGTTGCTGCCAATTTGATATGGGTGACATCCACGTTAATTGCATAATAGATACCCCCATCCACAAGAGGCGTCGGAAACATAAAAACAGAGTAGTTTGTTTCCGTGTGATACAACTTCACAGGTGTACCTGTCGCGATATTAAGCCCACAAGCAATAGTATCGTTTGGTAGATCGGATACTGACCATGTACTCGTAATTGTGGGTGTATACTCAGTATACGCTGTTACACCTTCCATTACTTTGACTACCATTGCGTCAGGATCAGTTGCCCGAAAATCTGGATCAGTTGTTTCCGTTACATGACATACAAAGGGGACAGAGGCAGGAACTGCGAAGGCTATGGCATCTGCGACATCCACGGGAACGTGATAATTCTTAGCTGCTACGCTGATCGTTTGCAGATTATCTTTGATCTTGTTTGGACCGTGAACCCAAGTGAAACGATCGCCCGATACAAACTGCTGATCCCAGGGTTTACCAGTTGCATTGTTGAAAGCAACACTAACTCCTTGCAATAATGCTGTCGCGCCTGTCTTTGGTATTGGACGATCCAATATATTGTCTTTAATCCAATTCGCACCATCCCAACCAAATGGAGTTACAATACCCAAAGCACTATTGTATTGTATGGCATTGAAGAAATTTATCGCTACCAAAATACCATTACCTAAATCGATAGTATTGTGAAGCATGTGAGTTATTACATGGGACGCACCTGTCGCACCTGTATACGCATTCCCTAAAAAAAATGACTCGGGTGACCATGCAACATAATATGAATTATACACAGCCACAGGGGTCGATCCTATAACATAAGTACATCCGTATACATAACCACTATCATTTTGGAAATTGAACATAAATACAGAGTCTGAGATTTGGGCGATAGAGACATAATACTGTAGATTCCCTAGACCGAAATTCCCAGTGTAAGTAGTAACAACAGTGCCGGAGTTAAGTCCTAAAACTGTTACATCATACACATTATAATTAGTCGCTGTTAAATCTACTATTTGATTTGTGCCTTTTCTAAGACAACCATTTCTGGCGTATGAAGTGCCACCAAAAGAACACCAACCTATACTATTCCCATCATTGGCTTCGTCCTGAAGTACCCATGCCTTTACTACATCGGTAAACCATTGATCGTGAGCACCACCGTTATAGTAGGCACCGTCTCTTATTACACGACCATTATAAGCTTCTAACTGTCCCGTAGCAATATGTACCATACCCGCAGTCATACCTTCAAGTTTCTGACCTGTACCCGTGATGTATTGAGTTGCTGTCAATGCGCCCAAATCAATCTTGCTAAGACCTGTAGTGTGACCTGACCACATATAAGTTGAAATTGGATCGTAAGCCAGATCATAGACATTATTATCAATGATACCCGTAACGGTTAAAAGGGATGGAGCTACTGTAGGTGTAGTAGTATCATACAAGTAGATTCCGTCGGATGTTGCAATGTAAACATCGGTACCTACTTTAATCATTCGGTATGCTTTAGTCCCTGTTGTTCCAAACTTACACAAGGCCTCGGATGTTTCGATAGTCCAAAAACGCCATCGGCATACATTCTGTAATTGAGTTGATCTACTCTTTTGGATTGTGTAGATGAAATCCCCAACTTGGATCTGATCCTCTATCATATTGTCATATCGAAATGGCCAAACCTCATCTTCTGCCCTCGCTCCATTTACCCCATAACCCTGATCACTCAAAGAATGCGCCTGCATCTTATTGTCTACGTCAACACCCATACTCAGTTGAGATAGAGGATACCCATTCCAAGTCCTATACTGATAAGCCCAAGGCTCCAATTCAAGTGAGAACCTGCCTGTATTCTGTCGGATAATAGTATGAGTGCCTGTACCTTGATCTGAAATCGTGATAGATAAACCACCCAGAGAAGTAGAAAGTTGGATGGTGGTTCCTGCCTGAATCACATAGTAATCCACACCAACAGAAATTCCAGTGGGAAGTGCCCCTCCTGAGTTAGTGAAACGAACAATGTCATCTAATGCAAAAGATTGGGCGATTGTAATTTCGTTTGTACCTGTATTTACTGCAGCAGGTAAAAATGTCTCATCCACAATATCAGAAGCGTCGCCTGTTTTTGTGATCCTCACGCGACCAATAATTGGATGTTTGTTTGTAGGTGTACCTGATAAAGCAACCGTTCCTTGTGAATTCGGTGGGTAAGCTGGATCACTAAAGACCTGAGCTATACGACTAGCAGGGTGCGTAAACACACGAGAAATAGCAGGACCAAAATCGGATGGGATAGAATATCCAATAGTCATTGCCATGTCATAAGGATCAGCCTCTCGAACTGGTAATCCAAAAACGAATATCCCAAGTGGACCCACCAACTGTGTTGTAGTATAATTATCCACCCACTTTTGGCCGTAGCATGGACCTGACCATTCAATAGCCGAAGAATTGGCTAATCGCCATATATGTCGCATTACCTTATCTTTGTCAGTCGGAGGATTGAATGGACATAACCCTTGTACGCCTGCACCACTAAAAGCCCAATTGGATTTATAGAGTAGGTTTTGAGTAACCCTACGTTGAATGTAACGATTATCTGGAGAATTATAACCCCCAGCTACAAAACTATAAAATACAGTGTATTTAACAAAAAGATACTGGTTAGTTTGTTGTGTGATTGGGGTAGATAATTCAATAAAAGATGCATACTCGTAAGGATGAGCTTCAGTTACATTATGACTAGAGCCAATAATTTTTATTGTACGTGGCGATATAGGAGTAGCAAATAAATACTGGGCTACTGCAGTATTGACTATTTTGTCAAGAGTTGGTTCTAAATATCCCACCCTGCCATTAGTTAAGGTGTTGATACGCCGGTATGGCGCGTATCGTTGGCGAAGATCACCAACAGGGGCAGTGTCACCGGAGAGATGAATCGACCTATAGTGTTGTTGATTGCCACCCGGTGGTATAAATACATAGGGTCCTTGCCAACCACCAAGAGCCAGTATCATTTGATCGGTAGAAGTATTCCATTGGGAACCCTCAGCCACAACTTTATCATTTTCAATTAGCTTCCACTCATACAAACCTTTGTTCTTGAACATAGCTACTCCTATGTATTTACGAGAGTCATTGTGGCGTTGTATCCAGCACCTACTTGGAATGCAGGTATAGTATCCTGTTCAAAGTCTCGCGATTCTTCGTACTCGAAAGTCTTGGTAAGTTGTCCCACAGATCCCATACCTACTTGGAATGCAGGTATAGTATCCTGTTCGAAATCCCGTGTCTCTTCATACTCTAATGTCTTAACGATTTGTCCGAACTTTGCGCCGGAAGATGTAAAAGTAACAGGTTCCGTAATGATTTGTGCATTCTCTGTATTGTCAACAGTTTCCTGATACTCAAAAGGATCATATATAAAAACTTGCTTGTACCCAAAAGAGGGTGTAAAATATTCCCCACCCATTAATGGTGTAAAACACCGCACTCGAATATATTTCAAACCGAGGGAACCTGTCCATTGACGCCAGCGTCCATACGAGTCGTTACTATTAATGGTAACTGAGTCTTCAGTTACAAAAGTAGACCCGCTAAGATGCCCGATTTCTATTGTGTATGGATACTTAAGATATTGAAGATAACTTCCAATTATGTATGGAATATAAATGAAAGGTTCATAGGCACTAATTACATATTGGAAGCTAAGTCCTGTTACACTCAATGGAAACAATTCGACATCAACTATCGCCTGAGATGAGGAATCTCCAGCACCGACATTAAATTCTATTGATGCTTGAGGGTCACGATTCAAATGAATGGTATTAGGATCTTGAATATACGTATTTGGAACATATCTCCAAGATAATTCATCTGATGTATTAAAAATTCTAAGATATACTGTACTATCTTTCTTATATTGAAGATAAATTTTGTCTAAAACTTGATCATAAAATGCAGTAGGCTGTTCACCGGTGTTTACAATATATTCTTGATTAGTCCACTGCCATACTGATGCAACTAATTCCTGTTTTTGAGTATATATATAGTAGCCAGTTTTTTCAACTTCTTCTAATCGAGTTATCGCAGAACTACCTGTATAAACATACGCAAGAACTATAGCTGATGCAATCGTCGTCATATCCCAAGACACGTCTGTATGTATCGTACCTGAAGAATCAACATACACGATAGTAAATGAATCAGCAGTTATTGGTAATGAAACAGCACTCCATGAAATAGCAATTTCGTTTAATGTGCCGTTACCTGCTTCAACATTTATAGTAAATGGCACTGTAAACGTTACTCGTGAATTGCTCGTCCTACCAGATGCAAATTGCTTTGTGTAAAACGCAAATTTTTGTCCAGTAGGTTTAATAACCAATGACGGATGACTAACAGATCTTCCATCATCAGTTTCAACAGTGAGTTTAGTTGTTATCTTGTCCATATCATAGGTCTAAATATAAACTGACATTCATTTTAGAGTACTCACTGTACCAGCAATAATGTCAATTGTTAAAATGTTCGCGTTTTAAGTCTTACCATATATTCAGGACTCATTAATTCACATATTTGACTAGCTAATTCATCATTCACTTTAATCATTTTTCCAAGCAAATCAAATAGTGATACGTCATCAATTACGTCATTTAACGCTTGTAACTCTATTTGATTTGTCAAATAGCGTTGTCTAGCAACTAATGCAACAATGTTTTGCTTGTCCATTTTTATCTCCTACGAAAATAGTGTGTAAGTATACGTTAACGTCAAATTCTTAGTTGCATCAGCTGTTGCAAAAACAAACACTCCATTTACACTGGCATAATATGTCCCAGTAGTCGGTTCTACAACTACAACTCTAACAGTTCCAGAAGTATTAGCAGCTGACAAATCTATTGCAGTAGTTGCTAGTGCGTCTGCATATGATGCTGCAAATTTTATGTGCGTCGAATCATCTCTAATTGCATAAAAAATTGCTTCACCTTTCATTTGAATTGAATGACTAGAAAACGGAGCATAAGACGGAAAGTTACCGGTAGTAGTTAATACGATCGCAGTACCTGTTGCTATATCTTGAGCAATTGTAACTTTATCATTTGGCAAATCCCAACCAGTTATTGCAACGCCTACAGGCAAAGTATATAAAGTGTATTGAGTCACTCCTTCATAAACATCAGTCAGATAATCCAAAATATCCATATCTCTAAAATCTGGATTACTCTTTTCTTCAATGTTAAATTCGTAGGGCACAGACGCCGGAATAGTTATTGCTTTATTCTCGTGAACTTGAGCATCTCCATAATAAAATCTAGCTTGTGCTTGCATAGTCTGCAAATTATCTTTTATCTTAACTGGTGCATACACAAAAGTAAATCTTTCACCTAGCACAAATTGTTGATCCCAAGTTTTTCCAGTAGCATTATTAAAACTAAGAATTATACCATCAAGAATTGTCTCTGTTGCTGTTTTTGGCATGTATTTTTCACCTGAATTATCTAGAACCCAATTTGCACCATTCCAACCATAAGTCGCACGAAGAGCTCCCTGATACTCAATAGGAGTAAGTACCCCGTCACCCAAAGCCTGACCTATACATAAACCACTGTCATTTACAGCCACAACATTTTTAGAAAGCGAATATTCCCAAGGTGTTGCATATAAAAACCCAGCGTATGCTGGGTCCACGTCAGTAGGGTCAGTCCAGACTCCTTGACCTACTCTATAAACAGCTAAAGCAGTGCGCGCTCCTGAATAATATTGAACACTGTGCTGAAACATAAACGCATCTTTGTTTAGACTTACCATAGGTCCATAAGTAGAAGCATTATTATTTGAAAATGCGTATGTTTCAGTAACTGTATTACTTCCTGTTCCTTTTCCTGTTACCATAACATTATACAAAGTAACCCAACTTCGACCACTACCCACAACTTGACTTGTTCCCTTTCGAATAGCTCCTCGTGAACAAGTTCCCCACTTATACCAACCTACACCGTCATCCATAACCCACATAGATTTACTATTTCTACCTGCTCTAAATATTCTACTATTATATGCTTCAAGTTCACCTGCTACGATATTTACATCATCTGTCAGCATACCATCTAATTGCTCGCCTGTACCACTCAAATATTGTGTAGCTGTTAAAGCACCAACATCAATTTTAGATAAACCCGTTGCATGGCCTGTCCACAAATATCCAGTAATTGAATCATAAACCATATCAGTTATAGCCGTACCAATCATACCTGTAATGGAAAGTAATACAGGAGCCACAGCTGGAGTAGATGTATCATACTTGTATATGCCGTCATTTGATGCAATGTACATGTAAGTACCATCATTTTCAACACGAACAATATCGGTCGATGCGTTGCCAAACTTACACAATGCTTCTGACGTTTCGATGCTATTAAATAGCCATTTACACATTTGCATTAAGTTTGTTACAGCGCTTCGCTGCACTGTGTATAAATAATTTCCAATACGAGCAACACCTCGAACCATTGATCCTACATTTGCTGTTCCGCCCTCACCAGTATCATAAAGTGAGTATACATTGTGTGGCATGATATTGTTGTCTATATCAATTCCCATAGAAATCTGCAAAATACGAGAAGATGTATAAGATCTACCAGAACGTATCCCATTTATCCAGGGTTCTAATTCTATTTGAAATTTTGCAGTATTCATTCGATAAATAGTATGTATGCCTGTGCCTTGATCAGAAATTGTTATAGATAATCCACCAAATGAAGTCGACAACTTAACTGTCGTGCCAGCCTGAATCACATAATAATCTATACCAACAGATATACCAGTAGGAAGCGCTCCTCCTGAATTAGTAAATCTAACAATATCATTCATGGCAAAAGACTGTGTTATAGTAATTTCATTTGTTCCGACATTTACTGCTGCAGGTAAAAATGTTTCATCAACAATGTCAGATGCATCGCCAGTACGCGTGATCTTGACTCTAGCTATGATAGCCCATTTGTTCGTAGGAGTACCACTGGGAACAATAGTACCGTTAGATGATGCAGGGTTTGCAGGGTCACTAAATATTTGGTTAATGTTTGCACTTGGATGAACAAAAACTCTAGAAATACTTGGCGCAAGAGCAGACATTGGTGAATAGCCATACGTTACCCAGTCCCACCAACCAGAAGAGCTATTTAATTCCAATGCGTTTGAAAATGTTATAGCACCGATAGGGCCAACGACATCACCAACTGCAAACGATTTTGATATTTTTCTAGAATACTGTGATCCAGAATTAGGACTAACAAAATCTGATCCACTATAAATTGAACCTGTTCCAGTGTTACCTGTTCTGCGCATTACTTTATCAATATCTGACGGTGGCACAAACTGTGTAATATTCCATTTGAAATAAGTAGCATGACCAAACATTAACGCTGTTCCGCCGACTATGCCATTATTCATGCCCCATTCTACATATCTATTGTCTGGAACATTAACACCGCCACTAGAATAACTGAAATACATAGTGTACTTAACATAAAGATACTGGTTTGTTTGTTGTGTTATCGGCACAGACAACTCAATAAACGAATAGAAATTATCAGTAGATCCAATGCCTATAACATTAACAGTTCGTGGAGCTACAGGCGGCACAAAATTGTATCCAACATAACAATTCTTTAGCACTGCACTTGAAGTAACAGCAATTGCACCCGACTGAACTAAAATATTAAAACTATTTGACATTCGTGCAGTACGATAGTCTGCTGATGGATTCGGTGTAGAATCTGACAATTGAATACTAAAAGAAAAATTTGATGGACTGTTATTAGTACACATTAATGTTAAAGCAAAGTCACTTACAACATTCCATTGTTCGCCTTTTTTAACTATTTGCTGTGTGCTAGCATCTCGTAATTCCCACTCATATAGACCCTTTAACTTAACCATGAAAAACTCCTTAGGCCAAAATATAGACTGGCTATAGCTAGTGAGCTGCTTGTTGACTCATAATGCTAAAAGAAAGATGTCAGCATCTTTCAGAACTATACGTTAACTATAGTAATTGTATTCCTAAATCCAGCACCTGCTAATAATTCAAAACTATCTTGCTCAAAATCTTTAGTCTCTTCATATTCAAGTACTTTAGTAAGTAGACTTCGCATGCCTGAAGCAGCCATTGTATCAAATGAATCTTGCTCGAAATCTTTTGTTTCTTCATATTCAAGTACTTTATTTACCAAACTATTTCTTGCAGCTGAACATGACGAGCTAAAATATGTTTCTATAACGTCATCACGAATATTGGTCGGATCAATACTAGAATACAAATCAAATGGAGCAAATATGTCTAATACTATTCGTAATTCTGGTGGTGTATAATAAGCTGACGAAAATATAGTACTGTAAACTTTCAAGCCGATATATTTTCTACCAAATGATAATTGCCAATGATACCAGCGTGAATCATGTATTGACGTGTTATTACTTTGAATTTCAATTGAATCTTCTAGTACATAGTTACTACCTACTAATTTATAAACTTCCACCCAATATGGTAATCTAAGATATTGCGTATAGCTACCAGTAACAAACGGCATAAAAATATGTGGTTCATATAGACTTGAAATTGTATTGTATGGGAAACTAAGTGCAGAACCACCTGTCATAGAAAACAATTCAATATCGCTAATAGGCATTGTAGATGCATTTCCGGCGCTAGCTGTCAAATTCAAGCTGTTTTGTGGATCTCGATTCAAATGAATGATATCAGGCGCTTGAATATATACATTTGGAATGTATCTAAAAGATTGTTCATCTATAGTATCAAATATTCTCAAATATACAGTGCTGTCCTTCTTATATTTAAGATAAATTTTGTCAGCACTTTCATCATAAAATGCACTGGGTTGTTCTCCAGTATTAACTAGATATTCTTCATTTGACCACACCCATGTTGATCCGACTAATTCTTGCATTTGAGAATATATGTAGTATCCTGTCTTTTCAACTTGTTCTAATCTAGTTATCTCAGAATTACCGACATAAACATATGCAAGTACTATAGCTGATGCAATAATAGTCATATCCCAGGATAACACTGCATGAACTGCGCCCATAGAATCAATGTATACTAGCATGAAAGAATTAGCTGTTGCAGCAAATGAAACACCACTCCATGATACTGAATTACCGTTCAATGACCCTGCGCCTGCTTCAACATTTATAGTAAACGGTGCAGTAAATGTTACTTGAGAATTGCTTGTCCTACCAGATGCAAATTGCTTTGTGTAAAATGCAAATCGTTGTCCAGAAGGCTTAACAACTATTGACGGATCACTGACTGGTCGACTATCATCTGTCTCAACTGTAAGTTTAGTAGTTATTTTTTGCATTTTTAACCCAAGAAATCTACAATGTCATAAGCATCATCTGCAATCCCTGTGCCAGTGTCAATGTACACATCTGAAACAAAATTCAAATTTTGATCGTATGTCATTATTTTTTGTTTGTCAGCGTTATAAATCAATAAATCACCATTATGATCTACTTTCAGTCCTCTAATTGTCTTAGCAATCTTATTTGAATCGCTGACATTTTCATAATTAGAATTTACTCTTAATATTCGCTCACCGTCATTAATATAGATATCTTCATTGACATAATGATAAACTACACCATAGTATTTCTTTAATTCTTCGCCCTCAATTGGTCTAACTACAAACTGAGAAAATCCTGTCGACTCTAATGTTTCGCAAAGACCTAACATAGAACCGGTAACAAACAAGCTATTACCACTAAAACCTCGACAAATACTTGTCGGCTTGTCAACTAATTGTCCTATCGCGTGTAAATCACCACTTACATCAAGACTACTAAAATCCCATGAATTAATCTTTTCAATCTTAGTCATATTATCTTTCACGCCTACAAAATACAGATAACTATTAAGCGCTACTTGATATGGTTGACCAATGGTGTCAGCTGTACTACGTTCAGCTACATATGACAAATTACTATCCAATTTCAATATTCTTTTATTTACAGTATCACATACAAATATGCCATCTATAGTTTCAACTATACCGTTTGGAAATTTCATCGTTGAATTGTTTGAACCTGATTCACCATATAGACCAAATTCTTTACCAGTATATGTTGCAGGCAAACTGCCAACATTTAATTCCTTAATCACATGCCGATTAGTACGCTGAACAACGCATATTTTCCAATTAGCAACAATATAGTTAACTTTAGTTTCTGTGTCTGAAAATGCTCCCTGAGTAGCAGTTAACGATACAGTATATGTGCCAGCATTACTATAACCATTGACGGGATTTTGATCAGTCGACGTATTACCATTACCAAAATCCCAAAACCAACTCGTAGGAGTACCCATAGACAAATCAGTAAACGATACAGCTAACGGAACAGACCCGCTAATAGGTGCTGCTGTAAAGTCAGCAACCATGTTTACAGTTATGTAATTTACTTTTGTTTCAGTATCTGACCCGTAGCCGTTAGTAGCGATCAGCGTGACTGTATACGTTCCCGCTACTGTATAGATATGAGTAGGATTTTGAGTAGTAGCATGAGTCGATCCATCACCGAAATCCCAGTTCCATGACGTAGGGGTACCTGTAGAGGTGTCTGTAAAAGTAACAAGTGAACCAGCATTAACTGTAGTTAGATCGGCAGAAAAATCAGCAGTGACACTAACCACCTGTATTACTGTGCTGGACTGTGAGTAATACGGACCAGCGAACACTCTTAAATAAACAGTATAGTTTCCACTGTTTGTATACGTATGTGATGGACTATACGCGGTGCTAGTTCCCCCATCCCCAAAATCCCAGTGGACTTCTGTTATAGGACCCACCGAATTATTAGTGAAATTTACCGTTAAAGGGGCGGATCCTGTTGACACAGAAGCCGTAAATGCGACAGAAAAAGCAGGTTCAGAATCTCCTTCGTTTATTAAAATTGTTGCAGGATCAACTATAGGGTTAACAGCAAAACTAGGAAGGATAATTGTTTTTTGCGGACTTTCAGTTGCAAAATCCAATGAGTCAAAGACACCTGTAATGTCGTAAGAAGATAGCGTTTGATTATTAGATGCAAAATCTAAATCATCAAAGATACCTGTAATGTCGTAAGAAGATAGCGTTTGATTATTAGATGCAAAATCTAAATCATCAAAGATACCTGTAATATCATAGGAGGATAGCGTTTGATTATTAGATGCAAAATCTAAAACATCAAAGATACCTGTAATATCATAGGAAGTATAAGCTGCCATAATATTACTCCAAAGGCATCAATAAACCAACATTACCAGGTGAGGGATATAAATAAGGCATCACATCGCCAAAATATAAATAATTTACGCCATTAACTAATACTGTATCAACCAAACGTGTTAATGGCAAACCATTACAAACATATATATGATCGGGTGTTCCTATTACTTTGGCACCTGTTGCCATAGTGCTATTGAGACCATCTGCACATTCGCTAAAAACGTGTCGTTGAACCAAAAGTTTTTCATTATCAAGCTTACTAAGAGTATCTAATAATATATCAACATTGCTCCGACAAACAGATCTAATCCATCCTGTCTGGTTATGAAAAATTCTTTCACATGGTGTTGAACTTACGGTTCTTGGATATACTGAATAATAAGGCACCTGCATACATGAGGCACCGTTTCCAAGTATATATGGAGGGTTATTAGACGCGCCACAAAGTGTACAAAATCTGTGAGGATATGAACCGATTACAGCTCCTACAGGATAACTATATGTTAAAAAATCTACTACGATAGTAGTATTGTTATCTGACGTTTTACATAACACGTACTCAACTTGTGAGTGACCATCAAAGTCATAAATATAATAATATTTTCCTGGAGTAAAATTAGCGGCTTGCCCAGTTCCAAGTATAATGGTTACATCTCTACCTGCTGCGGGTGTATTTGCTACTATTCCAATTTTGCTAGGTGCTTCATAACCAGCGGTATTGTACGTCCAATCATCAATAGCAAAGCACGCACCATTTCCACCATAAGAACTTCCAATCAAGAACCAGTTACTATCTCCAGAAAAATACGCTGTTCCTGTAGTTGGCATACCTGAAGCAATCAAAATTGTGCCACCCCTAGACCAGGTACCTCTTGGTATATGATTAGTAGTATCCCACCATAAATGAGCAAAACATCTTGGAACTCCATATACTCCTGCCGAATTATCTATATTATATGGCCACCAAATCTCAACAAACTTAGTTGTATTATTGTTAAGAACAGGAGATAAAACATTACTATATACTTTGTATGGGCACGAATACAGATGTACAGTTGAAGATCCAGGCACACTTAATGCCACTGCATTTGTATCTGCTAACGAATCAATTAAAGTTAAATACAACTTTATTGTGCTATTATCTACAGCGCGTACATAATAAACCTGAGTTTTTATAAAACCTCCAACATAGGCATCAAGTACAACTTTCTGTCCAGTAAATAAACCATGAAGAGAAATTGTAATTGTATTCGTTGGGTTAGCAATAATAGCGACGGAAGGATCAAAAGTATCTACAATGGAAGTAGAACCATCTTCAATTGTGTACCACCCCGCTCCACCAGACACACTAGGTAGAGTAAGCCAATAATCAAGATAATGTAGATATCCTTCTGGATGTGTTTCTTGAAATCCTACTCCTGAATATGCAAACGACGCATAGTTTGACATAAAATTCTCCTTTATGGTAAATCTGCCACTGGTATTAATACAGCTACAACTGAACTACCTCCATACGAAATAATTTCCGCCACAACAAAATATTTGTAAGGTATACCACCTATTAAACGTGTGGATGCTACTACTGCTAGATTATTGGGGCTAGAAAAATACATGAGTCCTACAGGTAATTTCCCATATACTCGAGGATTACTTGTTATAACACCATCTGATCGAAAATGTTCAACTATAGCTGGTAGTTGAGCGTAATATCGATTTTCATCCTCAGGACTACCATATATCAAAACATCATCATTAACTACTAAATGACAGGTTGTGGATATTACTCCTGACTGAGGATAGAAAACTTTAGGCTCACCTACAACTGAAGAAATGTATGGAATAGTAGCGTACGAATAAAGTCCATTATATCCGACGGCCCCTCCTCCAGTAGCATTACAACAAGTACAAAACCTATGAGGATATGCTCCTAATATAGCTCCTGTGGGAAAGTTATATCCTATAGAAGCTACAGTTATTGTATCTGTACCTGTATTCCTGTCAGTAATATTAACATAATCAACCCAACTATGTCCATCAAAATCATAGATAAAGTACCGGTTACCAATAGTAAAATTAGCAGCCTCTCCAGTCCCTAGCTGTATGACTACGCTTGATCCAGCGGTGATGCCTGATTGTAAAGTTCCGGTTAATGCTGCTGATTCTACTAAAGGTGAAACTCCCGCCCATATACTCCAATGGAATACAAAGTAAGTATTAGTACTGAATTTTAGCGCAACGTTTATAAAACTTGTATTTCCGTTAAACCAATAGTTATTAAAGGTAGTTTTCTCACAATTAGGAGAATACTGTGCCCAAGTACCTATTGGTATGTGATTAGTTACATCCCACCACAAGCACTCTAATATATGCCAAGAATTTACATTCACACCTTCAGCAGTATTACAATATCCAATTTTTAGAAAGTTTGCAACTTGATTAACTGAAGGCGCAGCTACGTTACAATAAACCTTATATGGGCACGATACAACTGTCTGTATACCAGTCCCCGCTCCAGTAACATAAATAGCAGTACCTAACAAAGAATTAGCAAAAGTAGTGCATAAACCAAAGTCATCCGGACCTATACGATAAATCCAATACTCAGTATTAACGGCTAAACCTGTAGGGGCTGCACTAGAAGTAGTTAAGTATACTTGTTGTCCTGTTTTTAATCCATGACCCACAGAATGACAGGTAATATTTGATGGTCCTGGCGCAGGAATAGTATACACGTCTGATATAATCGTACTTTGGTCATCAATTAATGTCCAACCTGCTCCATGATTAGCGTATGAACGTCCTAACCAATCACAAAGTCTTTGACAAAAACCTTGTGGATCAATTGCAGAAAATCCGCGATTAGTGTAGCTACCTGCTTCATAACGTGACGCCATGTTTAACTCCTATAAATTATGAATTTTGGGCTTGAGTCAATACTGCGATAGTAGAGTCGCCACCTATAGTAAATTGAGTGTCTGAAGTATTATAGTATAAATAATTAATCCCTGACACTGCAAGAGGTGTTACAGCTTTCGTTAGTCCCACAACAGGCGCAACATATAAATCGCCTGTACCAACTTTACCATAAAATCTAAGACCGGATGTGTCTACTACCCCATCTCCACGAGCATACTCAGATAAAATTGGTATCTGTGCATAATAAAAACTTTGATCATCGGGACTACCACCGAGAGCAGACATGTATAAGTTTACACGACAGGATGGTCGGATTAGTCCTGTTTGGTTATGGAATACATTTGACGTAATTCCACTAGTAGAAGAAATATACGGTAGTACACTTCGATTATAGCTCATGTTATCACTATTAGTAGTTGACCCAGTTGTCACCACATTGGTACTCATTGAGTA
>Ga0315273_10000488_pt1 | contig 41755 bp, 34 predicted proteins | sample YL17G02_0_MG_FD_205753 | JGI IMG/M metagenome (GOLD analysis project Ga0315273, IMG submission 205753) | Sediment microbial communities from Yellowstone Lake, YNP, Wyoming, USA - YL17G02_0 | ecosystem: Environmental > Aquatic > Freshwater > Lake > Sediment | place: USA: Wyoming | collected...
CGCTGTTAATTTCATAGGTTCAGGCAAGCTTGGGAAGATAAGACTTGTCAGAGTATTTTCATACCAGGGCTGGTGCCCGTCTATTCCGGTACTGCCTGATGAACCTGTTCCTGCAGGAGTTGACTATGATATGTGGCTCGGCCCCTCCACCAAACGCCCCTTCAACAGGAACCGTTTTCATTTTACCTTCAGGTGGTTCTGGGATTATGCAGGGGGACTGATGACAGACTGGGGAGTCCATCTCCTTGATTATGCTCTCTTCGGTATGAATGTCACTGCTCCGAAATCAGTTATGGCTATGGGTGGAAAGTATGGTTATCCGGCTGATGCATGTGAAACCCCCGACAGCTTACAAACTATTTACGAATTCGACGGATTCAATGTAATGTGGGACCACGCAATAGGAATAAATGATGGCGCCTATGGCCGTAACCATGGATTGGGGTTTGTGGGTGAAAACGGAACCCTGGTTATAGATCGGGAAGGCTGGGAAGTAATTCCTGAAAATGTTAACGGAAAAATCCGTATGGAAGCGGTCCCCCTTAAAAAGGGTACAGGAAAAGGGTTGAGTAACCATGTGAAAAACTTTCTTGAGTGTATTGACAAGCGTGATCCTAATACTAATGCAAGTGTAGAGATCGGTGCACATATCGCCAAATTCTCCGCACTAGGCAATATTGCTTACCGTACAGGCAAAAAACTTATCTGGGATGGTACACAGTTTACAAACGACTCGGATGCCAATAATTTTCTTATTCCAAATTACAGAGAACCATGGAAACTGCCTAAAGTTTGATTTTATTTTAATTCGAATCCATGAAAAAGGTATTTTCAATAATCCTGATTTTATCGCTGTCTGCAACTATATACATTATCAGGGCACAGCAGAGCCCTTACGACTTCCCTTTCCGAAACCCTTCTCTTGCCCTGGAAGAAAGGGTTAATGACCTTGTATCAAGAATGACCCTTCAGGAAAAAGCCGATCAGCTTGTTTACACTGCTCCGGCTATTTCGCGTTTGGGGATTCCAAGCTATAACTGGTGGAATGAGGCTTTGCACGGTGTTGCAAGGGCAGGCTATGCGACCGTATTCCCACAATCGATAACAATTGCCAATTCATGGGATGAAGGACTTTTATTCACTGTGGCAAATGCGATATCTGATGAAGCGAGGGCGAAATATCATGAATTTCAACGCAAAAGTAAAACAGGCATATACCAGGGACTTACGTTCTGGTCTCCTAATATTAATATTTTCCGTGATCCGAGATGGGGAAGGGGTCATGAGACTTATGGCGAAGATCCGTTCCTTACCGGAAGAATGGGTTACGAATTTGTAAGAGGCATGCAGGGGGATGATCCGAAATACTTAAAAACTGTAGCAACTGCAAAACATTATGCCGTCCACTCAGGCCCGGAACCATTAAGGCACTTATTTAATGCCAAAGTAAGCGATATTGATCTGAGAGAAACTTATCTTCCGGCTTTCCGGACGCTTGTAATGGATGCAGGGGTGTTTTCAGTAATGGGAGCATATAATATGTTCAGGGATTATCCTTGCTGTGCCAATCCTATTTTATATGGCATTCTTCGTAATGAATGGGGTTTTAAGGGATATATTGTATCTGACTGCTGGGCAATTTCCGATTTTTATAAGTATACCCATTTTGCAAAAGATCCTGCTGAGGCAGCTGCACAGGCTGTTAAAGCCGGTACTGATCTTGAATGCGGGTCTGATTATAAAAACCTGGTGGAGGCTGTTAAACGGGGATTACTTACCGAAGATGATATCAATGTTGCTGTAAAAAGGATCTTCACCGCAAGGTTTAAACTGGGTATGTTCGATCCTGATGAACTGGTCCCTTATGCGCAGATACCATTCTTTGTAAATTGTTCAGATTATAATAACTCCTTATCACGTCAGGCAGCAAGGAAATCAGTTGTTCTCCTGAAGAATGAAAACAATATTCTTCCTCTTTCAAAAAATATAAAAACAATAGCCGTGATCGGCCCCAATGCTGATAACTTTGAATCGCTGATCGGAAATTATAATGGAATACCAAAAAATCCTGTCACTATCCTGAACGGGATTAATAACAAGCTTACTCCCGACACGAAAATAATCTATACTGAAGGTAGTGATCTGGCAGAGGGAATCCATAATTTATCGCCAATCCCTTCACGTTATCTTGAAACACCTGACGGAATGCAGGGTGCTTACGGAGACTATTTTAATAACAGGGATATGAACGGTGAACCTGTTTTCACAAGAGTTGATGATAATATCGATTTCTATTGGGAGCATCTCTCACCTAGGTTTGATATGCCCGATGATAATTTTGGAATAAGATGGACAACCTACCTTGTCCCACCAGTCAGCGGAAACTATGCCATTGGCAGCTGGGGATCCTCCGGTTATGAAATCCGTCTTGACGGGAAAAAACTGATTTCTTCAAGGAATGAGCATGAGGCCATTCATATAGAAGCACCGGCTGAACTTCAGGCAGGCAAAAAATATAAAATAGAAGTTCTCTACAAGAATTATGCAGGCGATGCTGCCATTGAGCTATTATGGGCACCGCCAAGGCCAAACCTGATAGATCAGGCTGTCAATGCTGCCAGAGAGGCTGATGCAGTAGTTCTCGTTCTTGGCTTATCTCAGCGTCTTGAAGGTGAAGAAATGCCGATCAAAATTGAAGGTTTCAGCGGTGGCGATCGCACTAATCTTAATCTTCCGGCAGTTCAGGAAAAGCTTCTTGATGCTGTTTCCGCAACTGGAAAACCAGTTATAGTTATTTTAACAAGTGGTGGTGCTTTATCAGTTAATAAAGCCCAGGAGAAAGCCACAGCTGTATTGCTTGCAGGTTACGGTGGACAGCAGGGAGGAAATGCTGTGGCAGATATACTTTTTGGTGATTATAATCCTGCCGGCAGGCTCCCTGTAACATATTATAAGTCAATTGATCAGATCCCTGCTTTCGAAAATTATGATATGACAGGCAAAACATACAGATTCTTTTCGCAGGAACCTTTATATCCTTTCGGTTATGGACTGAGTTATACTACCTTTGAATATAGCGATTTATCAGTTCCAGAAAAAGCTGTTGCAGGAGAGAAAATCACCGTTAAAGTCACTGTTAAAAATACAGGAAAAACTGCCGGTGATGAGGTTGTTGAGCTATACATGACTGACGAAAGAGCTTCAACACCCAGACCCATCCGCCAGCTTGAAGGATTTACCAGGGTTTCCCTTAAACCTGGCGAAAGCAAAGTTGTTGAGATAAAACTCGAACCGCGTCAATTCTCGATGATCAATAATAAGTCAAAGCGCGTAATTGAACCCGGGTACTTTGCCATCTCAGTGGGAGGAAAACAACCCGGTTTCAAAGGATATCTCGATCCTCAGTTCACGCAGGTGCTGACAGGAAGGATAAAACTGACAGGGAAAGAGGTTCCTTTTGCAAACTGATTATTTTATAAATCAACCACCTCTCCCTTTCGGGGTGGTTGTAAATGCCAATTAGACAGTACCTAATTTATCTTGTTATTTCTTTAAAAACCTGTAAACTTTCACTGAATGCGGAAGCAAGTCAATGTACATTGAGGATTCTTTCAGAACAAGATCTTTATGTTCCCACAAATCTCTGACAGTGTAATTTTCAAGTTTAAGTGGAGTACTAATTCCCCATCTTACTGACTTTGCCTGTGCCAGAAGTGCAAAGTCGACAAGAACACTTTTTCTCTCATCACTGCTGTTGAGCAGGCATATAGCTTTCTCATTATTGGCAAGCGTTTTCATCCATATCTGGTAACCGCCATTGTCTCTCCAGCAAACACCCTGTCTGCCCAGGGAATCCTGATCCAGAGCAATGATTTCCCTATTGAGGAGAATTAATTTAGTTTCGGGAGACATGTTCTGAATATCATTTCCGGCCATTAATGGGGAAGCAAGGATACACCATAATGAAAAATGAGTTTTATACTCTTCAGTTGTCATTCCTCCATTGCCGACTTCCAGCATATCCGGATCGTTCCAGTGACCGGGACCAGCATACCTGGCAAGGTCTTTCTGCAGTGAAAAAATATTGATCATACTATTCCATGAATCCGAGATATCACCGGTAGTACGCCATAAGTGACCAACAGCTCCAGCCCATTCCCATGGTTTGTTTGAACCCCATTCACAGATACTGAATACAATTGGCCTGTGGGCTGCATAAAGGCCATCTCGCATGGTGGTATATGAAGATTTAGGTTCCTGTGTACCTGTATTGCACCAGTCGTATTTTAAATAGTCGACTCCCCAGCGGGCATATGTGAGAGCATCCTGGAATTCATGTCCGCGACCTGCAGGACGTCCTGCGCATGTAAGGGTCCCTGCGCAGGAATAAATGCCAAATTTCAGTCCTTTTGAGTGAATATAATCTGCCAGATATTTCATCCCGTGAGGGAAACGATCCTTATCCACCACTATCTCTCCATTTTCATCACGCGATACCTGCCAACAATCGTCGATCACAACATATTCGTAGCCGGCATCTTTCATACCACTGCTTACCATAGCATCAGCCATTCCCATAATAAGAGTTTCACTTACATTACAACCATACTTGTTCCAGCTGTTCCATCCCATCGGAGGTTTTTTGGCAAGATTGTCAAATTTTTGTGCTGCGACACCTAAAAAGATGAAGATGATTGAGATAATTAATGTTAGTCGTTTCATAGGTATTAATTTTAATTATTTCCGTAGCATGAATTATAAACTTCAGCAAAATCAAAAATGGTTACTTCTTTCACATTCTAAAAATAAATATTTCAATTATCTGAAAAAAGAGAAGTAATATACACCTTTGATTTTTAAGATTTGGTAAATTCAGGGATTATTATTTTATGGCTTCAGGCAGTTGTGATTAATCACTAACTAATAATTCATTCAGTTAATATGAAAAGAAGTGAGATAAATAATTTGATTAACAGTTCAATAGAATTCTTTGACCGCATGAATTTCCGGCTTCCTCCCTGGGCATTCCGCAGTCCGGAAGAATGGAACGGACAGTACGACACTTGCAGCGAAATATTTGACAACATGCTGGGTTGGGACCTGACTGACTTTGGCTTTAGTGACTTTAAAAAATGCGGTTTAATACTTTTTACTATACGTAATGGAAATTTCCAAAAGGATATTAAGCCTTATGCTGAAAAAATTATGATCGTGGAGGAGCTCCAGGAAACTCCTATGCATTTTCATTGGAGTAAAATGGAGGATATTATAAACCGAGGTGGAGGGAACCTGATAATTGAACTTTATAATTCAGATGAGGAGGGCGAATTTAATGATAAGGCTGTAACAGTCAGTATTGATGGTATTAAAAGGAAAGTAGAGGCAGGTGGTAGAATTACACTTACTCCGGGAGAGAGCATTTGTTTACCTCAAGGTGTCTATCACAGGTTTTTTGGTGAAAAAGACAAGGGCAAAGTGCTTGTTGGAGAGGTGAGTGCCGTGAATGATGATACATCTGATAACCGTTTTTATAAGCCTGTCGGACGGTTCCCGGAAATCATTGAAGATGAAAAACCTGTTCATCTGCTTGCATCAGATTATTCAAGGTATATATAATATGGACCATAGGAAAATAAACATTTCAGGTACAGGATGTGCCCTCGCTGACTTTCTCTATACCGGAGTCAGGTTTGACGGTCCGGCTTTCAGAAAATATCTCTCCAAACGAACCGGCGATGGAGGTCTCTGCCCGGGAAAACTTGTTTTTACGGAGGAACTTGAAAGATTTTCCGGAGTAGATTATCGTCAGATACTGAATGAGATATCAGGAAATAATCTACCAGATACTTTTAATCCTGGAGGGCCTGGCCTGGTATCATTTATTCATGCTTCACAAATGCTCAATACAGCTCGATATGTTGTAAAATTTTACGGAAGCCTCGGAAATGATAATGCGGCAGATAAAATTCTGGAACTGGTCAGAAAAACCCCGCTGAACATTGCAAATTACAAAAAGAGAAGCAACCTGCCTACTCCATATACCGATGTTCTGTCTGATCCGACCTTTGCCGGCGGCCATGGAGAAAGAACATTTGTAAACAATATCGGCGCAGCATGGGACTTCTCTCCCGAAGTGCTTAATAATGACTTCTTCAGGTCCGATATAACCTGTTTTGGAGGAACAGCCCTGGTGCCTCAGATTCACGACAATTTATCTGACCTGTTGAAGAGATCGAAACAGAATAATAGTATAACAGTAGTCAATACAGTCTTTGATTTCAGAAATGAGAAGAAAAATCCGGGAAAACCATGGCCTCTGGTGAGCTCCGGCGATAATTTTAAACTTATTGATGTGCTGATCACAGATAGGGAAGAGGCCATAAGAATCAGTGGTAAGCCTGATGAAAAAGCTGCTGCACAGTTCTTTATTCAGAAAAGAATCTCTTCATTCTTCATTACGAATGGAGCCAATGATATTATTGTATTTTCAGATGGGAAATTGTTCGCCAAATCCGATTTAAGGTTCTTTCCTGTTTCCCGAATGGTTACTCCTGAGCTCAGGGCAAGGGGCGACACAACCGGATGTGGTGATAATTTTGCCGGAGGTATTATAACTTCACTTGCCTTACAGATAAATGAAGAGAGAGGTGATCTCGATCTGATTTCTGCACTCTCCTGGGCTGTTGCATCCGGTGGATTTTGCTGTTCCTATGTCGGCGGGTCGTACATCGAAAGTCATAAGGGAGAGAAACTGCACAGAATAGAGGATTTAAGAAACAGTTATCTGAAACAGATTGATAAGGTTTCGTCTGTCTCATCTGATTAATTATTTTTGTTAATAATAACTGATAAAATGCAGAAAGAAAACTATCTCCTTCAGAAACGGGTAAATCTTTTCGATGGAATTTCTATTGTTGCGGGTGCAATGATAGGCTCAGGAATCTTCATAGTCAGTGCCGATATTGCAAGGAACGTTGGATCTCCCGGCTGGTTGCTGGTAGTTTGGCTCATTAGCGGAATAATGACTCTGATAGGGGCTATCAGTTATGGAGAACTGGCCTCAATGATGCCGCAAGCTGGTGGTCAATATGTCTATCTGAAGGAAGCGTATCACCCGCTGATAGGATTCCTTTTTGGCTGGACAACATTTCTTGTAATCCAGTGTGGTACCATCGCAGCTGTAGCGGTGGCTTTTGCCAAATTCAGCGGGGTCCTTTTTCCCTGGATCTCTGAGAAAAATATCCTTCTTTACCTTGGTCCCCTGAAGGTTAATAGTACCATGGCAGTTGCCATTGCTATGATCTCATTTCTGACATGGCTCAATACAAAGGGTATTGTAACCGGCAAAACTGTTCAGAATATATTCTCATCAACCAAGGTAATTGCCCTTTTCGGTTTCATTGCAATTGGGTTCCTGGCTACGAAAAGCAATAACTTGCTGGAGATTAATAAAGATGTTTTCTGGCAAGCCAGCAAGATTGGGCCGGGAAACCAGGTGATTCCCCTTGTGGGATTTGCATTGATTACAGCGATTGGGTCTGCACTGGTTGGCTCATTATTTTCTTCTGATGCCTGGTACAGCGTCACCTATATTGCAGGTGAAGTCATTAATCCCAAACGAAATGTTCCTTTAAGTCTCTTCTTTGGAACGTTGATAGTTTCGGTTCTTTATATGCTTACTAACTATGTTTATATTAAAATTCTGCCTTTAGCTGGTTCTCCGGATGCTGTCGATGCATTAAGTCGGGGTATCCAATACGCAACAAACGATCGGGTTGGTACCTCTGCAATGAGTGTTGTTTTTGGAGATTCTGCCGCAGTTATAATGGCGGTCTTTATTATGATCAGCACATTTGGCTGTAATCATGGTCTCATTATGGCCGGCCCAAGGGTATACTATGCCATGGCTAAGGATGGACTCTTCTTCAAAAAAGTCGGTGAGATCAATGAAAAAGGGGTTCCCGGCTTTGCAATAGCCATCCAGGGAGCTTGGGCTGTATTACTTTGTTTATCAGGAACATACAGTAATCTTCTTGATTATGTGATTTTTGCTGTTTTAATATTCTTCACTTTGACTATTCTGGCGATTTTTATACTCAGAGTAAAACTACCTGATATCTCACGACCTTATAGAGCATTCGGTTACCCGGTGATACCATCAATATATATTTTAACAACAATAACAATAATGGTAATCCTTCTGATCTATAAACCTGATTATACCTTCCCTGGCCTGGGAATAGTTCTGCTTGGTATTCCGGTATTCTTTCTGTGGAGAAAATTCAATAAAAGCCCATTGAAGAATGAAGTGGAGAAAGGGGGAATGGGAGAATGAAAACAAGGAAATTCTTTGCATCCAAAGTGATTAACTGATTTAATATCATAAGAATGTTTCCTGAAGAATTTATAAAAAGGATTCATACTCAAAACTGTATAAATGCCGGGGCACTCCTTAAAGCACTCGATGAACCATCACCTGACAGTATAAGGATCAATCATTCAAAGTGGAAAAGAAAGCCGGTTGAGGCAGAAACTGTTCCATGGTGCAATAATGGGTATTATCTGAAAAACAGACCCTCATACACTCTTGATCCACTATTTCACTCAGGGTGCTACTATCCTCAGGAAGCTTCAGGTATGTTTCTGGAGCAGGTAATAAGGCAACCTTCAGATTCCCTTAAAAATTTAAGGGTTCTGGATCTGTGTGGTGCTCCCGGAGGAAAAAGCACTCATTTGTCAGATATGATTGGACCAGATAGCGTACTGGTCTCCAATGAAGTAATCAGATCCAGGGTTGCGGTATTGGCTGAAACAGTTACAAAATGGGGAACGGGAAATATCATTGTAACCCGGAATGACCCTTCTGTTTTTGGCAGAATGGCCGGATTTTTTGATATCATACTCATTGATGCTCCTTGCTCGGGGGAAGGTATGTTCAGAACTGTTGTGGCGAGAAAGGAATGGTCAGTTGAAAATTCAGCTCACTGTTCTGAAAGACAGAAACGTATTCTTATGGATGTATGGCCGGCTCTTAAAGAAAGCGGTATTCTTATTTACAGTACCTGCACATTTAATCCGGGGGAGAATGAGGCGAATATCAGATGGCTGATCGACAAAAAAGAAGCAGAGTGTGTCAGGATAAATATAGCGGAGTTCACAGGGGTTACTGAAATTGATTTTAAGGGTATTTATGGTTATGGTTTCTATCCTGGCAAAATAAGAGGTGAAGGATTCTTTATTTCAGCCATAAGGAAAACCGGACCGCAGGAAAAGACTCAGGTAAGAAGCCAAAGGAAAACTGAACTACAACCGGATAAAAACGATCTCGGAGTTACTACTCAATGGACCAGTTTTTCAAAAGAGAGAATGGTCAAGTGGGGGGATGAGCTTTTCGCAGCTCCTTGTGATATAGATGATTACTTCCATATTTATCGTAATCTGAAGATTATTAAAGGTGGTACAAAAGTATTTGTTGTCAAAAACGGCAAGTACTTACCTTCTCATGAACTAGCACTGTCACTTCAGTTTAAAACGGATGCCTTTCCCCGAAAAGAAATAAATCTCTCCGAAGCACTTTCATTTATGAGACGTGATAATTTTATTCTTCATAGTGTTGCAAAGGGATGGAATATTGTAGCTTACAAGGGTATTAACCTCGGGTTTGTAAATAATATCGGCAACAGGGTAAATAACTATTTTCCTGTCGAATGGCGAATCCGAATGAATAAGCCGGAACCAGGAGCAGAGAATATTATTAAGTGGAATATCGATGACTACAATATCACGTGAATTTCAAATATTTGCCAAACCTGTCGGACCAATCTGCAATCTAAATTGCAGCTATTGTTATTATCTTGATAAGCAAAATTTGTATCCGGATACAGGTCACTTCCTCATGACCGATGATATTCTTGAAAAATATATTGTAAAACAGATCCAGGCATCACCAGAAAGCATGATTAATTTTTCCTGGCATGGTGGTGAACCTTTTCTGGCTGGAATTGATTTCTTCAAAAAGGTTAGGAGACTCCAATCAGTTCACATACCAGCCGGTAAAACGATTGTGAACGGAATCCAGACTAATGGAACACTCATTAATGACGAGTGGTGCAGATTTTTATCTGAAGAGGGTTTTATTATAGGTATTAGTATTGATGGTCCGGCTGAGCTTCATAATATCTATCGTCGAACCAAAGATGATAGTACAACCTGTGAAAAGGTGATCAGAGGATTTCAACTTTTAAAGAAACATGCTATTGTTCCAGAGATACTTTGTGTAGTAAATGATGAAAATGTCAAACATCCGCTTATTATCTACAACTTTTTCAAACAATTGGGAGCAAGATATATTACATTTATCCCTCTTGTCGAACCTGAACCAGGTTCATCTTCAGGGGCTAGCAGAAAATCAGTTCCTGCTGAAGAATTCGGATTATTCCTGACTGCAATTTTTAACGAATGGGTTGAAAAGGATATCGGCGAAATAAAAATCCAGATCTTTGAGGAGGCAGCCCGTACAGCATTTAATCAGGAACATACATTATGTATTTTCAGACTGAATTGTGGTGGGGTCCCGGTAGTTGAGCATACCGGTGATTTTTATTCATGCGATCATTATGTAGAGAAAGACCACTTTCTTGGAAATATAAGGGATCATTCTCTGAGTTATTTTCTTGAAAGCGATCAACAGAGAAGATTTGGTATGATTAAATCTGTTACTCTCCCAAAATATTGTATCGCATGTGAAGTCAGGGAAATGTGTAACGGCGAGTGCCCGAAGAACCGGTTCATTCTAACTCCGGAAGGAGAAGCCGGACTAAACTATCTATGCAAAGGGTACAAATATTTTTTTAACCATTGCCGGCCGTTTGTTGAGGCAATAGCTGCTGCATGGAAAAATCAGGATATCTGACTAAATGAACTCACCCCCTTTTGTTCCCCTGTACCACACCTGCAGTCAGACTCCTCTCTTAAACTGCCCATCCGGCAATTTCTTAACGGTCGTTCCTGTAAAGAGGGGGTATTTGCTAATATTAAGTTCATTACACCCCCTCTTAGCAAAGCAGAGAGGGGGTTGGGGGTGAGTTTTTATTTCAGTTTTTCTTTAAAAAATGCGATTGTCCTTGACCATGCAAGTTTAGCCGCCTTTTCGTTGTACCGTTCTGGATTGGAATCATTATTAAATGCATGCTGGGCACCTTCGTACATAAATATCTGATATTCTTTTTTTTCTTTTTTCAATGCCTCTTCAAATGCCGGAATTCCCTGGTTGATCCTTGCATCATCACCTGCATACTGAGCGATAATCGGAGCTTTTATTGACGCAACCTGTTCCGGTGTGGGCTGCATACCGTAATAGGGAACTGCAGCATCCAGATCAGGGCAATTTACTGCAACCTGGTTGGTCATTCCACCTCCCCAGCAGAACCCTGTGCATCCTACCTTCCCTGTTGATAGAGGATGTGTTTTAAGATATTTCACAGCAGCAACAAAGTTCTTGATTGTCTTATCTTTATCAAGTTGTCCGATCATGCTGATAGCTTTATCCAGATCATTCTCAGGTGTACCACCAAGCGGGGAGAGGGCATCTGGTGCTAAGGCAAGGAATCCTTCTTTAGCCATGCGACGAGTAACATCCTGTATATGAGGCTGCAGGCCCCTGTTTTCGTGAATTATCAGAACTGCCGGAAACTTATTACCTGATTTTGGCCAGGCAAGAAATCCTTTTACATCACCAGTCTCACCGGGGTATTTGATGAATTCAGTCATCAGCTCCGGATCAGCCTGATAGGATGAAGAGGAGGCCGGACTGTTTTCTTCCAGCACGGGAATCAGTGCCATCGCGGCAGCAGAACTGCCTGCCACCATAACAAGTTTTCGGACAAAATCGCGTCGACTTGTCCGACCTTGCTTGTAGTCATCATAAAGAGCAGTGATTTTTTGATCCATAATCATCAGGTTTTTATGTGTTAAGTAGAAGATTTGTATGAGGCCTGAATTAATTCTTTACATTTGTTAATGGCTATAATTGTCAAACTATCAATTTACATAAAAAATTAATGCTACACAATAAAAGTTGACTTTGCCAGGTGAATTTAATAAAAGGACTGATGAAAAAAGATATTGAAATTGTAAAGGGAGCCAAAAATATTGATAATAATAAAAATTTTATAAAAACAAGATTGTTCTGATGGTCCGCAATATTTCAGGAGTGATACTTGCCGGCGGCGCCAGCAAAAGGTTTGATGGCATAATAAAAGCCAAAATTGTCATTGACGGTAAGACTATTATTTCAAGGATTATTGAAACAATAGACGATATTTTCGATGAGATAATCATTGTGACTAATACAACGGATGAATTTAAAGAATACAATAACCATAAAATTGTTGGCGATCATTTTTTAAATAGAGGACCTCTTGCAGGCATCCACTCAGCTCTGAAACAATCTGACAAAGAGGCCATTTTTGTTTTAGCTGGAGATATGCCGCTACTTGACAAAGAAGTTATTCTAAATCAAATAGCATTTTACAACAGCAATTATTACGATATTGTTATTCCACAAATTGATCAATACATCGAACCACTTCATGGAATTTATAAGAAAACTCTTGTCAGGATTCTAGAAGCGTATCTGGAGGGGGAAAATGATTATGCCATACGGGAGTTCTTAAAAATGTCGGATGTGGGCTATTTGCAACTTGAAGGATCAGAAAAAATTAAAAATACCTTCACTAACATAAATTCACCTGTTGATGTATCTTTTGTGAAGAAGATACTGGGTATAGGCTGATTCACTTGTTTTTTGGCGACAATGCAAACAGGAATGATTCAACAGATTGTACAAATGCATTTTTTAGTAACTTTATATCCATCAAAATTCAGATACTATGAAGAGAATATCATTTTTAATCATTATGATCGCCCTGTCATTTTCATCATGCAAAAAGTATAGCAAATATGAAGGAGTGCCCTTTACCGAAAAGGAGCCACGTGACTGGGAAAATCCCGAAGTTTTTAATATTAACAGGGAAGATCCGACTGCGACGAGGATCAGTTTCCCTGATGAGAAGAGCGCAATCGAGGCAATAAAAGCAAACTCCCCAAACTATAAGTCCCTCGATGGCATTTGGAAATTCAACTGGGTAAAAACTCCAGATCAGCGTCCATACTGGTTCTTTAAAGATGATTATGATACCCGCGACTGGAAAGACATTGAAGTACCATCAAACTGGCAGATGAAGGGTTACGATGTACCGGTTTATCAAAATATAACCTATCCGTTCTGGACCTACGAAGATGTATTTAATCCAAAGGGCTCGGAGTTGAAAGAGTTTAGTGCTCAACCGCTGGATAAGGGTGTAAAGACAGCGGTTCAGGTTCCTTCCACATATAAATACAAAAAAGTTCCTCCAGCTATTCCGCACGACTGGAATCCGGTCGGATCATACAAAAGGAATTTTACTCTTCCATCTGACTGGAAGAATAAAGAAATATTCCTCCATTTCGGGGCTGTCAGTTCAGCATTCTATGTTTGGATAAATGAGAAACTTGTCGGTTACAGCGAGGATAGCAAGGTGCCTGCTGAATTTAATATTACAAAATATCTTAAAGGAGGAAAGAATTCACTTGCGATAGAAGTTTACAGGTGGAGCGATGGCAGTTATCTTGAAGATCAGGATTTCTGGAGATTAAGTGGTATTCAAAGGACAGTTTTCCTTCATGCACGACCAAAAACATTCATCAGAGATTTTTTTGCAGTTGGCGATCTTGACAAAAATTACAAAGACGGCCTGTTTAAACTTGATGTTTCTTTAAAGGGTAATGTTGCAAATGATAATGAATTTGTTGTTGATGCATCGCTTTATGAAGGCTCTGAGAAGCTCTTCACGGAATCAAAGGATGTTAAGTTGTCGGATAACCTGGCATCTGTCACTTTTATTAAGAGCATTCAGGGTATAAAAAAATGGTCTGCTGAAAAGCCAAATCTCTATACGCTGGTATTAAGTCTTAAAGACAAAAACGGAAATATCGCTGAAAGTGTAAGTTCAAAAATTGGATTCAGGAAGGTGGAAATTGTTAATTCTCAGCTTCTTGTTAATGGTGTAGCTATCCTTATAAAGGGAGTTAATATGCATGAACATAATGAAATAACAGGGCATGTTATCGATGAGGCAACAGTTATGAAGGATATAAGGACCATGAAAAGCAATAATATTAATGCCATGAGGACATGTCATTATCCGCATCAGGAATTCTGGTATGAGATGTGCGATAAATATGGGCTTTATCTTGTTGATGAGGCGGATATTGAGTCGCATGGTATAGGTTATGATAAAGATGTGACTTTAGCTGACAAACCAGAATGGGCAGCTGCACATCTTGACAGGATGCAGCGTATGGTTGAAAGAGACAAGAATCATCCTTCAGTTATTATATGGTCGATGGGTAATGAGGCCGGTGATGGTCATAATTTTCTGAATGGCTACAAGTGGATTAAGGGACGAGACGTAACCCGACCTGTTCAGTACGAACGTGCTGAGAAGAGTACCAATGCTCCTGAACGGCATACCGACATATGGGGCAATATGTATGCGTCAATTGAAGAAATAGAGGCCTATGCCAGGGACTCCCGGAACGACAGACCAATGATAATGGTTGAGTATGCCCATGCAATGGGTAATTCAACAGGTAACCTGCAGGATTACTGGGATGTTATTGAAAAATATCCAAAGTTGCAGGGTGGATTCATATGGGATTGGGTTGATGAGGGACTTCTCAAGACAAATGAAAATGGTGAAAAATACTGGGCATATGGAGGTGATTATGGTGATGAAGGGATGCCAAGCGATGGCAACTTTTGCCTGAACGGGCTTGTATGGCCCGACAGAACGCCACACCCTGGCCTGTATGAAGTAAATAAGGTCTACCAGTACGTGGGTTTTAAACCTGTTGATCTGACTAAAGGACTTGTCAGGATAACAAACAAGTATGATTTTACAAACCTGTTGGAGTTTAATTTTGAATGGGAGGTTGTTTCAGATGGAAAAGTAGTACAATCAGGAAAAATACCACTTCCTGACTTCAGACCTAAAGCAGAAATAGCTTTCTTAATACCTCTTGAAAAGATAGATCCTGTTCCGGGAGCAGAGTATTTTCTTAATATGAGGGTTTCAAGGAGTGATGAATGGAACTATGTCCCGGAAGATCATGTATATGCAACTGCACAGTTTAAATTACCGGCAGTAGGTAAACCTGTTCCGGCAAAAATTGATAACCTTGCCGTTCTTCAGACCAAAACAGTCGATAAAAAACTGGAAGTAAGCGGAGTGGACATGAAGATTGTTTTTGATCTGGAAACTGGCAGACTCACATCATTCAATTATAAGGGCAAAGAGATTTTTACGAAAGGTCCGGAACCTGACTTCTGGAGACCGCCAACTGATAATGACTATGGTTATGATATGGATAAATTGCTTGGAGTTTGGAAAAAGGCTGGTGAAAGAACAAGTATTACAAAGGCAAATATCAGTCAGCCGGAATTGGGAAAGGTGCTGGTTACTTTTAATTATGATATTCCGGACGCAAATGGTAAAAAAATTGCAGGCTATGCGACAACTTTCACAATATATGGATCGGCTGATATGGTTGTTAAGAACCAGTTCTCGAAATTATCGGACATTGTTCCTGAGGTTCCGAGAATGGGAATGCAGATGCAGCTTCCAGGGGAGTTTACCAATCTGAAATGGCTTGGCAGGGGACCTCACGAAAATTATATTGACAGGAAAACTTCGGCTGATGTGGGGCTTTACGAAAGCACAGTTGCCGACCAGTATACTCCTTATATCAGGCCGCAGGAAAATGGCTATAAGACTGAAACCAGATGGCTTACACTTACTGATGACAATGGCAGCGGTATCCTTGTTAGCGGAGATCCGTTAATCTGTTTTGCTGCCCTGAATAACATTCATGACGATTTTGAATCTCCAGGGAAACTATCTCAATACAGGAAGGACGCGAAAACCGCAAATACTCATACTATTGATGTTAAACCACGCGAGCTGGTCAATCTGAATGTTGATCTGGGACAGATGGGAGTTGGCGGTGATGATTCATGGGGTGCATTGATACATCCTCAATACAGGCTTCTGGAGAAAAAATATGAGTACTCATTCAGAATCCGACCTGTTGTAAAAGACGATGATATACTAAAACTGGTAAAAGAGAGATTTTAGAGAAGGTTGAATGGGTGGAAGAGTTGAAGCGTTGAAATTTATGATTAATTCAACTCTTTAACTATTCAACGTTTCACCTTAGTTCTTCATAAAAATACGCCTCCTTTTTATCAACATCATCCCAGGTGTATATCTTTTTATCTCTGTTCAGGAAGTAAAAATTAAGCATGGCAAAATCGCCTGCACACATTGTCGTATGAGCAAAAAGAAATAGCGAAAGGCTCCATTTCCATAAACCCGGTATAAGAAAAACAAGAAGTGTTGCAGCTACACTTATTATGAGAAAAGGAGTTATAGCTACAATGCAGAACTGAATGGGTGTTGTGACATGCCTGTGGGCTGTTACATAAAATATATACTGTTTAAGATCCATTCCTGCACGGATATTTTTTGCACCTGAAAAGTAGAATGGTATTATATGTAGTATCTCATGCACCGGGATACATAGAAGGGGAAAAACTATAAACCCGAGGGTTGAATGTAAAAGGACATTTCTAATGAGGAAATAACCTGCAATGTTTATTCTCACTTTAATTGCCATGGACAGAAAAATAAGGCAGACTGTCCAGAAGAAAACCATCAGTCCGGATCTTTTTCTTATATATCCAAGCACAAAATTGATTAATTCGCTATACTGGATTGTTGCAATCTGACGGTACTTTGTCTGATCCTCAAGGTCTTCCACCTGTAATGCCATTAAAGAAGTTTTTAACAAATGTACCTTTCTGAAAGAGCATTACAAGGGAATATCAAGCATAAGTATATTTTAATAATTCTCTGTCTTATTTTGGAAAATTAAACCTGCTGGCAATTCCCTTAAACCTTGGATCATCAAACAATGGCTTAAAAATCCAAAATGCCTGAATAAAAGGTGCATAATCAGCGCGGAGTTTATATACAACTTCAAGAGCATCGATAGCTTTGTCTTTTTCTCCAAGAGCAGAATAAATCTCAGCTACACCCCAGGCATACCACCACGAATCCATATATTTTTCCATCCCTTTGACAATTTCCAGCGCTTTATCCTTCTGTCCGGCACGGGCATAAGCAATACCCAAGCCATCTTCGAAGTCGGGGCTTATGGCTACTCCCTTCTTATGTGTTTCAATTGCTTCATAGTGCATTCCCATTTCAGAATATGCCGACCCCATAACAAAATATGCCATAGTATAATTGGGATCAAGCTGAAGCGTTTTACGGGCTTCGTTTATTGCTTCCTCGAAACGGTTGGCAAATAAATAAAGCCAGGAAAGGTATCCCTGATATACTGTTTCAGTTGGAGATATTTCAACAGCTTTTTTCATCTCGGCAAAAGCATCCTCAAGCTTATAGATTCTTGAATAACGGGTACCGGGGATCAAAGAAGCGCAATAAAACCATCCTAAATGGCAGTGGGCAAATGCATCATTTGGATTCAACTGAATGGCATGTTTAAGATATTTCTGACCTTCATCAAAATTCCAGCCTTTGTAAAGATACCAGTGGCCCAGAAGTGCATATGCCTCCGCCTGTGCTGAGTCCAATTCAATCACTTTAAGTGCATAATCTCTTGAGCGGTTAGGAGCATCGGTACCAAGACCTGCTCCATGTCCTGCATCGCTGTAACCACGTGCCAGTCCAAGGTAAGGCAATGGATCCAAAGGATCGATTGCCATGGCTTCATTAAAATACTTTAATCCTTTTTCAAATCCTTCCGGAGTCAATTGTTTCATGTAAAAATTTCCCAATTGACAAGCTTTTAACAGATCCGTATTGTGCTTTTGAACAATGGCCATACTTTTTGATTCCTGGGTTGTCAGCTTAATCTGGGCAGCTTCAACAATTTTATTTATAATATCACGGTAAATTTCACTGATACTATTCCATTTGTATATGAATATTGAACTCCAGATATTTCTCTCTTCAGGAAAAGCTTCAATTAATCGTACCTCAACCTGAAGATTGTCTTCAGTTCCTTTCACCGTGGATTGAATGAGGTTATTTACGCTTAGCTTCTTAGCTATTTGCTGAACTGACTCATCACTATTCCTGAATTGTAAAGTAGATTGATCTGGCCTTACAATTAGACTGCTTATACCATTAAGCCTGCCACTTATATCACTCTGAATGGCATCAGCAATGTACTGCAATTCCGTATTTCCCGTAAGATTTGATACTGGCATGACAGCGATTGCTTTTTTAACAAGCTCAGCATTTGATAATTCAGTATTTGTTTTCCGGAACAGTTTCGGATAAAAGAATATCAGCGATAATAAGAGAAGCATCCCGACTGATGCCAGTATTATTGCAGTTCTTGATAATCTCTTCTCCTGATGAGGTTTTTCAGTAAATTCTTGCCCCTGATCTTTGTTATAATCTGAAATGCCCTTAGTCTGATATGATTTTGTTGCCCGTTTTTTTGGATCGGGATGGAGGCCATAGATCACATCTTTTATGGCATTCGCTACTTTGTTAATCTGATCGCGGTAAAAAGTTTTGTTGAGGTTCTTGTCAGGATTATCAGAGGGTTTTAAGGGCCTGTTCACCCCCGCACTGCTGTAAATAAACTCAATTGACCGTAACCTGCAACCCATTTCATTTTCAAGGAGTTCCGTGTCAGAAACATCCAGGTCATGGATCTTTACCGGTATTATCCGACTGCAGACATTACCGCTTTGAAGCTTTATATCCCTTCCAAACTGATCTTGCCCTGCAAGTTTGTTAAAAGCAACAAATTCGTTCTGCCAGGCAAAACTGGCAGGATCGCAGTAGGTCTGGGAAATGATTGGTATGAAAACCAGAGATTTTAGTTTAGTCTCGAGACTTTTGTCCACATTATGGATCTCAAGAAGTCCATCATGTGGATTTTCATCGAAGTAGATTGATACATCTTCTTTAAAAGTGGCCTCAATCTCATTTTTCAGATGGTCGGCAAACTCCGTTACCCATCCGTCGTACTTATTATCTTTCTGGCGGTAGCTAATGAAGATGTCGTATTCATAACCGGGTATAATTCCTGCCATTGCGTATGGATTTTTGTGAACGTTCTTCAGTACAAGTTATTAAATCTTCATCAAAAGTAAACCTTATGTTAACTAAAAACAAAAATATTTTTTCAACCTTTTTATAAGGTCCACGTATTCCCGGAACTTAAATACTGATATATAAAATGGCCCGTAATTTGATACATTTGCAAAAACAATCTGTTTGTGAAACTTATATCTGCAATACTGGTAGTCTTTATTTATGTCGCTGATACATCGGGACAGATTGATTCATTAAAACAGAGAAATGATTCTCTTCAGGGAAAGACTTTCCTGTTGCAGAAAGTGAAAAGAGACGGTGTGACATTGCCGGAAGTTGAAATTAAAGAAGTGACAGTTGTTGCCCATCCCAGGTTTGCTAAAAAAAGTGATTATCGTAAATACGAGAGGCTCGTTTATAATCTGAAAAAAGTCTACCCTTACGCTATTCTTGTAAGAACCAGATTGAATCAGGTTAACGAGGCTATGAAAGATATTAAAACTGAAAAAGAACGGAAAGACTATATGAGGAGTGTGGAAAAAGATGTTTTTGCAGCATATGAAGGAGACATGCGTGAGATGACTATTACACAGGGGCGTTTACTTATTAAACTGATTGACAGAGAGACCCAGAATACCTCATATACTCTGATAAAGGATTATCGGGGGAAATTTGCTGCTGTTTTCTGGCAGGGGATAGCCCGCATTTTTGGCACAAATCTTAAGGAAGAATATGATCCATACGGTGATGATGCACTTATCGAGGCTATTATCCTTGAAATTGATGCCGGCAGATTATAAGCTATAAGCAGAGAACCAACCTGATATAATGAAACGGATTTTTATTGCATTGAAAATTGACCCTGAAGAAACTCTTTTAAGGATGATTTCTTCGTTTAAGTCAGGGTTAAGTAAAGAAAGCATCAAATGGACAAATCCTGATAATATCCATATTACCCTTGCTTTCCTAGGTGATACGGAGGAGAAAATGATAAAGAACATCAGTTCAATGTTGAAGGATCAATGTGAAAGAACAGGCAGATTTGAACTGATTTTAAAAGGATCTGGCGTTTTCAGGAGTCTGAGGGATCCACGTATTATCTGGACCGGAATTGAATCATCTGAAGAATTTATTCGTCTTAGCTATCTTATTGTAGCTGGACTGAAGGGTTTGAACATTAAGATGGAGGACCGTCCCTTTAATCCTCATCTGACAATAGGGCGTATAAAACATCTTAATGATAAAGAGGTACTTAAATCATTAATTGAGCAATTTCAAAATACTGAAATACAGGTAGTTCCTGTAAATGATGTTATCCTTTATGAAAGCATCCTCCTCCAATCAGGCCCGATTTACAAACCCATAACTAAATTTAATCTATAGTAGTATTAAGGCAGGGTTAAACTCTGATTCTCCTGTTTAAGGATATTGCGGGAATTATCTGCACTTACATTCATGAGATAAACATTCAAAAAGAAATGAATGCAACTTCCGTCTGTTGCTGTCTTACATTTTTTATATTTTTGCAGGAAGAAAATATTGATGCGAAAGATCTGATGACAGATACATTTGAAGCAAAAGGTAAACGAAAAAAACTTGTTGCAGAGCTCAGACAGAAGGGAATTTCAGATGAAGAGGTTTTACGCGCCATGGATACGGTTCCGCGTCATCTTTTTATGGATCCCGCATTCCTCATACATGCTTATGTAGACAAAGCCTTCCCGATAACATCAGGTCAGACAATATCGCAACCCTATACAGTTGCTGTACAAACTTATCTCCTCAGGGTTAAAAAGAGGAATAAAATACTTGAAATAGGAACAGGGTCGGGTTATCAGGCCGCAATACTTGCCGAAATGGGAGCAAAAGTTTATACAATTGAGCGTTTTAAGGAGCTCTTTATAAAGGCTCAGAGGATTCTGGCTTCCCTTGGATATTCAGCAGATTTTTTCTATGGCGATGGATATGAAGGCAAACCACAGTATGGTCCTTATGATGGTATTATTATCACAGCAGCTGCCCACGAGGTTCCGGAGGCACTTCTCCGGCAACTTAAAACCGGAGGACGGCTTGTTATACCTCTTGGAAATTCCTATTCACAGGTCATGACTGTTGTGGAACGCACCGGACCTGATAGTTTCGAGTATTCCGAACATGGAAACTTTGTTTTTGTTCCTATGCTGAAAGGTACTGTTAATGGTAAATAAATTATTATGGAAATTTATAAGCTTGTTTTTTCCCCTATTGAGGTAAACACCTATATAATTGTGGATGAATCCGGTGATTGTGCAATTATCGATTGTGGTTGTTATGATGATCAGGAATCCGGAAGATTCGCCAATTTCATAAAAGATAAAAATATCAATCCGGTATTGCTCTTAAATACACATTGTCACCTTGATCATATTTTTGGGAACAGGTTCATTCTCGAGAGATACGGTCTCAGACCTTTTTCAAATGAATTTGATGAGATGAACAGGAAAAATGCTATCCAGCACGCTATGCTTTTTGGCATGACAATGGAGAACCCGCCTGAACCTGCCGGCTTCATAACAGACTATCAGGTGGTTACTTTCGGAAAAACAGAGCTTGTAGCGCTGCTTGTTCCGGGCCATTCACCGGGAAGCCTTGCATTCTATAGTGAAAAGAACAATTGCGTTTTTACCGGCGATGCTCTCTTTGCAGGTAGTATAGGTAGAACGGATCTGCCGGGAGGTGACTTTGAAACACTTATTAAAAGTATTACGAACAAATTGTTTGTTCTTCCTCTCTCAACTATCGTATATCCGGGTCACGGAAATGAAACAACTATCGGAAAGGAGATGAAATCGAACCCATATTTTTAATGATTTAAATCCTGTTAAATTTGAGTTGTAATTCTTAATATTATCATTCATTGATTTTCTTCGTTTACCCCGTCCCCGGGGGGAGCGAAGAAAATCAATTTAGTCCCCCCGGGGTTGGGGTAAATAAATTGATTTTCAAGCTATTTAAAACTATATATATGCCATCAGAAAAGTTTGTTAACCGACACATTGGGCCACGTGAACATGATTTGCCACACATGCTGAAGACTATTGGCATCAATTCCCTTGACCAGTTAATCGAAAAAACAGTTCCTGGGTCGATCAGACTTGACAAACCGCTGAGGCTTCCGGAAGCAATGAGTGAATTCGAATACCTTAATCATATTAAATCTCTGGGACAGAAGAACAAAATGTTCCGTTCATTCATCGGACAGGGGTATTATGGTGTTGCTCTTTTGTCGGTTATTATAAGGAATGTACTTGAAAATCCTTCCTGGTACACTTCCTACACTCCTTATCAGGCTGAAATTTCACAGGGTCGGCTGGAAGCTCTTCTCAATTTTCAGACAATGCTTACTGAGCTTACCGGAATGGAGATCGCCAATGCTTCATTACTTGATGAATCAACTGCTGCAGCGGAGGCGATGATTATGATGTTCAATGCCCGATCGAGAGCTTCAGTGAAAGCCGGAGCCAATAAATTTTTTGTTGATGACGATATTTTTCCTCAAACACTTGATGTGATAAAAACACGTTCACTACCGCTTGGAATTGAGCTTGTTACGGGGAATTACACCTCGATTTCTTTTAATGAATCATTCTTCGGATCGATGGTCCAGTATCCTGCCGCCTCAGGTCAGTTTAGGGACTATACAGCATTTACGGAAATGGCTCATGCAGCAGAAGCGCTTGTTGGAGTTGCTGCAGATCTGATGAGTCTTGCCCTGCTGATACCTCCCGGGGAGTGGGGCGCTGATATTGTCGTTGGTTCAAATCAGAGGATGGGTCTTCCAATGAGTTTCGGGGGTCCTCATGCAGGATATTTTGCAACAAGAGACGAATTAAAACGAAATATGCCAGGGAGAATTATCGGTGTTTCGGTTGATGCCCAGGGAAACAGTGCACTGAGGATGGCTCTACAGACAAGAGAACAGCATATAAAACGGGAGAGGGCCACTTCAAACATATGTACTGCACAGGCACTTCTTGCAACTATGTCGGGTATGTATGCACAATATCATGGTCAGGAAGGATTGAAAAAAATTGCAAAACATATCCATAATGCAGCGTGTACTATAAATTTCAATCTTAAAGAATTAGGATTCAGACAACTCAACTCTGCATTCTTCGATACTGTAAAAATTAACCCCGGGATTGGTGTTTCTACAGATATTATTAAACAACTGGCGCTTGAAGCTGAAATGAATTTCTATTATCCTGATGATAATTCAGTTAGTATAAGTACCGATGAGATAACTACTATAAAAGAAATAGACACTATCGTTAATATTTTTGCAAAAGCAGCAGGGAAAGAGCAGATAAGAATTACTTCTTTTTGCAATTGTGAAATTCTTGAGGAGAAGTTCTACAGAAAGTCATCTTTCCTGCAGGGAGGAACTTTTAACAGGTACCATAGTGAGACTGAGATGATGCGCTACATCAAAATGCTTGAAAGAAAAGATTTTTCCCTTACTCACTGTATGATCTCACTTGGTTCCTGCACTATGAAGCTTAATCCTGCTAGTTCAATGTTTGCAATGAGCTGGCCGGAATTTGGAAATATTCATCCTTTCGTTCCAAAAGATCAGGCACTGGGATATTATCAGATTATGGATGAGCTAGGAGAAGCACTTAAGGAAATTACCGGATTGTCAGCTATCTCATTTCAGCCAAACTCAGGAGCAGCAGGTGAGTATGCTGGATTAATGGTAATCCGGGAGTATCATATTACAAAGGGAGAAGAAAACAGAAATATAGTTTTGATTCCATCTTCAGCACATGGCACAAACCCTGCCAGTGCAGCAATGGCCGGTATGCAGATAATTGTTGTGGAATGTGATGAAAAAGGGAATATAAGCGTTGCTGATCTGAAGAAAAAGGCAGAAGAAAATAAAGAGAATCTCGCCGGTTTCATGATCACATATCCTTCCACTCATGGTGTGTTTGAAGCTGAGGTTATAGAAATGTCTGATATCATCCATATGCACGGAGGACTTGTTTATATGGATGGAGCAAATATGAATGCACAGGTTGGTCTCACAAATCCGGGACATATTGGTGCAGATGTCTGTCATCTGAACCTTCACAAAACATTCGCCATACCTCATGGTGGCGGTGGTCCTGGAATGGGTCCCATACTGGTTAATGATAAGCTTGCGGAGTTCCTTCCTTCCCATCATTTTGTTAAAACAGGAGGAAGTCATGGTACAACAGCTGTGGCAGGTGCTCCGTTCGGAAGCGGACATGTTCTTACTATTTCTCATGCCTATGTGATGATGATGGGCTCCTTCGGCTTAACACAGGCTACAAAATATGCCATACTTAATGCCAATTATATTGCTGCTTCATTAAGAGGATGGTTTAAAACTTTGTATTCCGGATCGGAAGGATTTGTTGCACATGAAATGATACTAGATTGCCGGAATTTTAAAACAGAAGCAGGTATCACTGAAGCAGATATTGCCAAAAGATTGATGGATTACGGATTTCATGCACCCACCCTTTCATTTCCTGTTCATGGAACCCTGATGGTAGAACCTACTGAATCAGAGTCACTTCAGGAGCTGGATAAATTTATCAGAGCCCTGAAATCAATATGGAATGAAATAGAAGAGATAAAGGATGGTAATGCAGATAAAGAGGATAATGTTCTGCATAATGCGCCCCATACTGTCCTGGTTGTTACAGCAGATGAATGGCATCATACATACAATCGTCAGAAAGCTGCCTTTCCTCTTGATTGGGTAGTGGAGAATAAGTTCTGGCCATCGGTGGGGCGTATTGATGATGGTTTTGGCGATCGGAATCTGGTTTGTACTTGTGATCCCATTGATATGTACAGGCTGGAGTCACTAAAGAAATAGTAATTTTTTTTCTGATGAATTAATTTGTCATATTTAGTGTACCTGAAATCCTTATTTAACCGGTTTGATTTATTTTGCAAAAAATAAATATCAACGGTGTTAAAATAAAGAATATGAAAAAACAATTATTATTAATACTCGCTTCTTTAGTCTTGGTTTCTTGTGGGTCAGGGGGCTCAAAACAACAAATAGCAAAATCAGATTCTTCAATGGAAAAAACTTATCAGGTAAAATTGATCATAGTTGATCCTGGTCATTTTCACGCGGCCCTTGTCCAGAAGATCATGTATGATCAGGTCTCCCCGGAAGTGCATGTTTATGCACCTCAAGGAGCTGATTATCTGCAGCATCTCGACAGGATCAAATCCTATAACAGCAGGCCTGTCAATCCGACCTCCTGGAACGAGATCGTATATACCGGTCCTGACTTCTTTGATAAAATGATAACCGAAAAAGCAGGTAATGTTGTTGTGTTGTCGGGAAATAACAGGAGTAAAGCCGAATATATTACTAAATCGATCAATGCGGGTCTAAATGTACTTGCAGATAAGCCAATGATAATAAGCCCGGATGATTTTGCTTCACTTGAATCTGCTTTCACTGCAGCTAAAGAAAAGGGAGTATTGTTATATGATATAATGACAGAGAGATATGAGGTAACAACAATTCTTCAGAAACTTCTTTCACAAAATGCTAAAGTCTTTGGCACCCTGACCACGGGTAGTAAAGAAGAGCCTGCTGTTACCAAAGTAAGTGTTCATCATTTCTCCAAAATTGTTTCAGGAACTTCTTTACTTCGCCCGGCATGGTTTTTTGATGTGCAGCAGCAGGGTGAAGGGATTGTTGATGTAACAACACATCTTGTTGACCTTGTTCAGTGGGAGTGTTTCCCGGGGATAATTCTGAATCCTTCGGATATAGCAATAATAAGCGCAAAAAGATGGCCAACAACTATCTCGAACGAAGAATTTAAGGGAGTTACCGGTTTTGATATTTTTCCTGATTATCTACTAAAGGATGTTAAAGACGGAAAATTGAACGTTTTTGCAAACGGAGAAATAGTTTATCAGATAAAAGGTATTTATGCGAAGGTTTCAGTTGAGTGGAGGTATCAGGCTCCTGCAGGTGGAGGTGATACGCACTATTCAGTAATGCACGGAACGAAATGCGATCTGATTATTAAACAGGGGAGAGAGGAAAAATTTCAGCCTACACTATATATCGAAAATATAAAAGGATCTACAATTAAGGACTTCGCTTCAGAACTAAAAGATGTTGTAAAGACATTGCCTTATGATAGTCTTCAGATAGAAGCAGTTAACACTTCAACCTTTAAGATTAATATTCTTAAAAAGTACAGGGTAAGTCATGAAGAGCATTTTGGACAGGTAACTGCCAGATTTCTTGAATATCTGAAGGCAGGTAAATTGCCAGAATGGGAAGTTCCGGGGATGATTGCGAAATACTATACAACAATCAGTGCTCTGAAGTTAGCTAAGGAAAGTAATCAATAGGCGCCGTTATACAAACATGTTTTCGATTACCATCGAATATAATTCCTCCAGAGATATACCAGCCGCTGCTGCCTGTTTCGGGACAATACTTTCTTTTGTCATGCCGGGAACAGTATTTATCTCAAGAAAACAGGGCCTATCTCCGATAACTATAAAATCAACCCTTACAATTCCCTTGCATCCAAGAAGATCATAAACAAACATGCTGATTCTTTGAATCTCATTTGTAACTGTCAGAGGCATATCAGCCGGTGTGACTTCATCTGATTTACCGGGAGTATATTTTGCCTCATAATCGAAAAATTCATTTTTGCTTATAATCTCAGTTACAGGAAGAACAACCGTTTTATCTTTTGTTTTGACAACTCCGCAGGCTACTTCTCTGCCATTCATGAAAGCTTCTATAAGTACCTCATTGCTCTCTTTAAATGCCGTTTGAATGGCTGATAATAATTCCTCTTTCTGTTTCACCTTTGTTACACCAAAACTTGAACCGCTATCGTTCGGTTTAACAAAACAGGGTATACCTATATGTTTTATTATACTTATCAGATCCATATTCTCTCCATTTCTTATCAGAACCGCATTAACCATAGGGATCCCATACTCCTTTAGAAAGAGCTTGCATGCCTGTTTATTGAATGTAAGGGCAGAGCTGAATGCGCCAGAGCTCGTATATGGAATACCAATCATATCGAAGTACCCCTGGAGCAAACCATTCTCCCCTGGTGTACCATGAATTGCGATAAATACTCCATCAAATTTAATCCTGTTTCCGTTGTGTGTCAGACTAAAATCGTTCTTGTCAATGCTATGAATGCGGCCCTTCTGATCTTCCCAGTACCAGTTGGATCCACGGATTATTAATATATAAACTATATATCTTGAGGACAAAACTTTACCAACTTCCTCAGCACTCTTTACTGATATCTCAAACTCAGAGGAATCACCCCCGGCTGCTATTGCAATAGTCTTCATATTTTGTTTAATTAGTGATCAAAAATAATATAATTAATAGACATTGGATAACCTGCAGATGTATTACCTTTGATGGAAATTTTAAAAATAAATAAAAATGAAAAAAGGTTGTATAATTTCGATTATAGTTGTTGCATTTCTGGCAATTATTGTATTAGCCGTAGTTCTTTGGGGCACAAAAGTATACAACGGCATGGTTACAATGCAGGAGTCTGTTACCAGTCAGTGGGGAAATGTTGAAACATCTTACCAGCGCAGGTCAGACCTCATTCCGAATTTTGTCAATACTGTCAAGGGTGCGGCCAATTTTGAACAAACCACACTTACCCAGGTTATTGAAGCCAGGTCGAAAGCTACATCAGTTACTATTGATCCTACAAAAATGACTGCCGAAAATATGCAGCAGTTCCAGCAGGCTCAGGGGCAGCTGTCTTCCGCATTGTCAAGACTGATGGTTGTTGTTGAACAATATCCCCAACTGAAAGCTACGCAGAATTTCAGGGACCTCCAGATAGAACTTGAAGGTACCGAGAACAGGATTTCAGTTGAAAGAAAAAAATTCAATGATGTGGCTTTAATTTATAATACTTATATCAGAAAGTTTCCACAAAATTTTCTTGCCGGAATGTTTTCATTCCAGGCAAAGCCATATTTTGAGGCTGAAGAAGGTGCTGAAAAAGCTCCGAAGGTTAATTTCTAAATTTTATTTCTTTACATAAATGAAAGCTTCATCGTTCTTTTTGAAAGAACAACAAGCTCAGATCCTTTCATCTGTCAGGGAGGCTGAGAAGGAAACTTCAGGAGAAATCCGGGTTCACATTGAAACTTCACTAAAAGGTGATGTTCTCGACAGAGCAGCCTGGCTCTTTAAAAAGCTGGGTATGGATAAAACTGATGAACGTAATGGTGTCCTGTTTTATCTTGCAGTTAGCGACAGAAAGTATGCAATCGTTGGTGATGCCGGGATAAATGCAAAAGTTCCAGCTGGCTTCTGGGATGAGATAAGCGAGCTTCTGAAGAAAAATTTCAGGGAAGGCAAATTTACAGAAGGTCTTTCGGAAGGAATAATCATGACAGGGCAGCAGCTTAAGACACATTTTCCTCACAGAAAGGATGATGTTAACGAATTGTCCGATGAAATTTCATTCGATAAAATAAAAGGGGAGTAGCAACGATGATAAGAAAAAGTTTGTATTTGCTGACCCTTTCGGTTTTATTTTTCACGATATCAATTGACAGGGTTTTTTCACAGAATATTCCGGAACGGCCTGTTCCCCCAAGGTTAGTAAACGATTTTGCAGGAATGCTTAAATCAGAAGAAATAGGTAATCTGGAGCAAAAACTGGTTGCTTTCAATGATTCCACTTCTACCCAGATCGCTATAGTAATTGTTCCTTCACTCGGGGGATACGATAAAGCGGATTATGCACAACGGCTGGCAGAAGAATGGGGTATTGGCCGGAAAGGGCTGAATAATGGTCTCCTTATATTGATTAAGCTAAAAACCGCTGATTCAGACGGCCAGGTACAAATTGCTCCGGGGTATGGTCTTGAAGGTGCCATACCGGATATTACCTGCGGTCAAATAGTTGATAAGGAAATTCTCCCTGCATTCAGAGAGGGGGACTATTATGGCGGACTTAGCAATGCCACAAATACTTTGATGTCGTTGGCAAGGGGAGAATTTTCAGCGGCAGAATATGGTCAAAAGGCAAAGAAGGGCGCCGGGAAAAATATCCCCTTTGGTCTAATAATATTTATTGTATTCATTATTATATTGATGGTTTCAAGGGGATCGGGAGGGTCGAATAACAGGCATATCAGTACCGGTGGATTACCATTCTGGATGCTATTGGGTATGATGAATTCAGGAAGAGGGTCGCGTGGCAGCTGGGGAGGATTCTCCGGTGGCAGTGGTGGTGGCGGAGGAGGTGGCTTCGGCGGCTTTGGCGGCGGAAGCTTTGGCGGCGGTGGCGCGGGAGGAAGCTGGTAACTTAAGGCAAGACAAAAGACAAAAGTAAAAAGACAAAAGTTCTAAATCCTACGATCGTTTGTTCCTCATTCGTTTGTTCAATATAAATATTTTAGTATTTACAGGGTGGATTCCCTTCCGGAGATATATTTTCTCCACTTCTCAATTACCTGTACCATATCATCAGGAAGGTTGGAATCAAAGGAGAGTCTTTTCCCGGTTACAGGATGATTGAAGGCCAGCGATTTTGCATGTAATGCCTGACGGGGCAATATTTTAAAGCAGTTTTTAATAAACTGCTGGTATTTTGTGAATGTGGTTCCTTTAAGTATCTGATCTCCTCCGTATTCCTCATCGTTAAATAGAGGATGTTTAATATGACTGAAATGAACCCGGATCTGATGTGTACGTCCGGTTTCAAGTTTACATTCAATAAGTGAAATGTACCCAAGATTCTCGAGAACCTTATAGTGAGTTATCGCAGTCTTCCCCTCAGTGTCATCCATGTAAACCTGCATTATCTTTCTGTCTTTTGCGCTCCTTCCGACATTCCCGGTAATAGTACCTTCCGTCGGTTCAGGAATTCCCCAAACGAGAGCATTATACCTTCGATCAGTAGTCCTGTCAAAAAACTGTTTTGAGAGCCTGTTAAGCGCAAATTCATTCTTTGCTATAACAAGAATTCCGGAAGTGTTTTTATCCAACCTGTGAACCAGTCCCGGCCTGCTCTCTCCTGTATTAAAAAGAGGAAGATCCCTGAAGTGCCACATAAGTGCATTAACCAGTGTACCGGTATAGTTTCCATATGCAGGATGTACGACCATACCGGGTTCTTTGTTAACAACCAGAACATCTTCATCTTCAAAAACTATATTCAAAGGGATGTTTTCGGGAATAAGTTCAATCTCCCTGGGAGGTGTGGGCAAGACAACCTGTACAATATCACCCGGTTTTACTTTATAATTTGGTTTAACTGCATTATTATTTACAAGGATATTCCCGGCATTGGCAGCATTCTGGATTCGTGTCCTGGAAGTATTCTCCAATCTGTCGGACAGGAATTTATCAATCCTCAGAAGTGATTGTCCGGGATCTGCTATAAACCGGTAATGTTCAAAGAGCTCCTGTTGATCGGTTAATTCTTCTTCTGTCATCTTTTATAATTACCTCATTTTAATTAACCGGTTATATCCAACAGGCAGACCATTGGAGTTTATAATAAGGAAGTATATTCCTTCGTGAAGAGAAGAGATATCAATCCTTTCGTTGAAAGGAACTTTCATAAGTTCATGGCCATTAAGGTCTGTCAAAGTGATATATGATGTTCCGTACAATTGCAGTTCACCGGGATCAATATTGACATAATCATTTGCCGGATTGGGCCATATAGACATAAGGTTCTTATTTTTATAATAGGTATCATTGATTGATGTAATCATAAGAGGAGCACCGATAACAGGTCTAATCATGATGCTGCCATGAACCTGTGACTGTCTCCATTCACCATTTAACCAGTAGAATTGTTTCCCGGAATGAGGAGTATTTACATCAAAGCCCACATTGAGAAACGACTCAGAGCGCTGCTTCCATCCAACATAAAAAATATCATTCAACACAACACCTTCAGGAATAGTGTAGTTATAAAAACCATTTATAACATTACCCTGTTCAACCATGACTTCCTCCATTGTATAAATGACGTTTCCTGGTATCCCGTTGTTATCGTCCCAGACCATGAGATCAAATTCTCTTTTATTAGCGTCCAAATAACTGTCGTTGAAACAGATGCGGATGGCTCTTAATGTATCCTGCATAAGGGATACAAATTTATAAGCTACCATTGCATTTTTGGAACCCAATCCGTTTACTCCATATCCCGCTTCAGATGATCCATCGTCGAATGCAAAATAGTTTTTGAAAACCTGGAAATAGACTAAAGTGTCGTTTCCCTTTGGATCAAAATTATCTGTTTTCAGAGATGCTGTAATCCTGAAAAGAGCTGAATCATCGTTGCTGGTGTTGAAAGTATAGACCAGGTTGGCATTATAGTCAACACTTGTCAGAGGGCCTATAATTGTTGCGCCGGCAGAGAAAGAATGAGCCTGGTAGTTTTTGTAGACATCCCATATCTCAAAATTACGGGTGACATTTCTGGTTATTATATCATTATTGCGATAATGAACAGGTATTGCTGAACCCATTTCCTGGAGATATACCTGCCTGAATTGTTTCCAAGGCATGGCTTCGTGGCTCTTAAGCAAAGAGCGCAACGGGAGGGTGTACGCCACATCGGCAAAAACCGTATCGCTGCTGTTCCTGTTTTTGCCAAGAAGAACATAATCAATATTCCAGATATCACAGTTTCCTACCATTGAAGGGTCGCTCAGGTTTTGGCTGAGGCTCGCATAATTTATGAACCTGAACTGGAAACCTTTTTGCAGGAAGCGGTTATTATCAATTTTAATGATGGCTGGTTTAAATTTCTGATCAGAGCTGCCTTCAGCTTTCCATACCGAATACCATTTTTTTTCAGCAGGTGCGAAGAACTGAAGAGTCAGACTATCATTATCTTCAGGCGGATCAGAAAGGCCGCCAGCCTGATAAAAGAAGCTCAGCCAGATATTATCTGAAGCGATATAATTAAGATTTACAGGCTGAGATGTTAGTTGATCGGCTTTAAATCCCGATGAAGAAGCCGTCCCGTACATTCTGCCGGAATTGTCGAGTGCATCGAAAGTGGCTATTCCTGATGTGATCTGCCGGTCGGAGTAAGTATTATTTATAAATACATAGTTATCTGTCCATTTCCTGGCATCCGGGAAAATTGAATGTCCCGAGAAATCATCAAAAAACGGAAGCTTAAGTGTGTCAAAAAAAGTCAATCCTTTATTTTCCTTAAGTATTTTCCCGGTATTTGCAATGCTGTAATTTGATTGCAGACCGGTGACTACCTCCTGTCCTGGCATGTTAACAAGACACACATTGAAAAGAATCAGATATAGGATTGGTTGTTTGAACATCTGAATTAATTAGACTTGTTGTCTAAAGTTTTAATTGAAGGGATCGTATCCGAAACAATTCTGGTTGAGTCAACAGGTAGTTTTGCAGAATCGACTGTTAGCCAAAGGTATATAGAAGATCCAAGTTGAAGTGTAGCATCATCTTTAAATTCCGGATTCTGTTTATAAACAAAAGCGTTAAGAGTATCCGGACCGTTAATAATAGTATTGTCATAAACATAAGTGCCCAGATTCAGTGATGAAACAAGAATTTTATTTTTTGCCGGATCAAGTCTCATACCCAAAAGGTCAGGAACCGGAGTCCGCTGGTTGCTTAATCCTTTTCCCAGGACCAGGTCAATTACTGAACCCTTCTGGAGAGAATCTCCTTCCGGTATATTCTTTCCATTATATAATTGATCGATAACAACATCAACAGAGAGATCGGGTCTGTATTTTAAAATGCCGATTTCAAGTCCGGAACTCTCAATAAGCAAGATTGCCTGTCTTTTTGGAAGATCTATTAGATTGGGCATGGCAACCATTTCAGGATGAAAAGCATTGATTGTGAGAACTATATTTCTCCATTTTTTAACTTTAAATCCTGGTTTTGGATTCTGTTCAGCTATACAGCCGCGGGGAACGGCAGTTGTGTATATTGAATCAATTACCTGAAACCTAAGCCTGCTCTTCCTTGCTAGTTTGATAGTTTGCTCCATTGTGAGCCCATAGAAATCAGGAACAGGTCGTGCCTGGCCATGTCTGGTATAAAAATTCATCCAGATTAGCAACATCATTACCACTCCAACGACAATGATAGCGGCAAACCCAAGATTTTTAAAAAATATTCTGCTCAGGATAAAATTTTTAAAACTCATACTTACAGGTTGAACATTAGTAATAACGTAAAGGTAAAGATAAAATTATAAGACGGAGGTTTGGGAAATGGGTTTATAGAGTGAATCTCTTTCTACAGGGATGAATCCTGCCTGCGTTATCAACATGCATATCTCTTCAGTATTCATTGCAGGATTCTCCTCTTTTGAACCCGCCATCGAATAGATTCTTGTTGTATCATCTATTGTTCCATCCATATCATCAGTACCAAACAAGAGTGTTAATTGGGCACATTCCTTTCCTGTCATTGGCCAGTATGCTTTGATATGAGGGAAATTATCAAGGTAAATCCTTGAGACTGCATAGTTACGGAGATCCTCTATTATATTGACTTCACCCAGGTATGACATACTGTTGTTTGACTTTTTATATTTTAAAGGGATAAAGGCATTGAATCCCCTTGTCTGATCCTGGAGAGAACGTAATCTTTCCATGTGATCAATACGATGAGAGTAAGATTCAATATGGCCGTAAAGCATCGTAGCGTTTGATGAGATTCCAAGCCTGTGTGCCGTCTCATGGATTCTCAGCCATAACTCAGATGATGATTTTTCGTCACAGATTAATTTTCTAAGATCTTTATCGAATATTTCAGCGCCGCCTCCCGGAATGGAATCAAGACCATATCCTTTCAGAAGCCTTAAACCCTCTTCAATGGAGCATCCTGCTTTCGAAATCATATAGTCAAGTTCAATCGCAGAAAAAGCCTTAATATGAAGGGCAGGCCGGTGCTCTTTTATCTTTTTAATAAGTGAGCCCCAATAGTGCAGATCATAAGCAGGATGCACTCCCCCGACGATATGGACTTCTGTAACAGCCTTATTGTCAAAACTTTTCACAATATTTAGCATCTCCTCCATGCTGTATTCCCAGCTTTCTGGATCGTCTTCAGGTTTGTGGTACGAGCAGAACCTGCAATTATATATACATTTATTGGTTGGTTCAATATGAAAATTGTGATTGAAATAGGCAATATTGCCGTTGTGCCTTCTTCTGGCAATACCGGCAAGCAAACCAAGCAAAGCAAGATCGGCGTTTTTATAAAGTAATAAACCATCTTCAGGGGTTATACGGACATTGGCTGTTATCTTGTCAGCGATAATCCGAATGTCTTTATTTTTTATATAAGTTTTAAGTTCTTTCATATTATGGATCAGAAGCCGGCAAAGTTACGAATAATAGAAAAGGATATTGAATACTAAAAGTTAACAAATAAAAAAGGTGTCCTTTCAAAAGACACCTTAATTGAATATTGAAAAATGTGTATTATCCTTTTAATTTTAGTTCAGGTGAAACTGAAAGTTTCCTTCTGCCTTTTGCCCTGCGTGAAGCAAGAACTCTTCTACCGTTAGGAGTCGACATCCTTTCCCTGAAACCATGCTTATTTGCTCTCTTCCTTCTTGATGGTTGAAATGTTCTTTTCATCTTTTCAATTATATTTGTTGCCTAACTTCTGATTTGAGACTGCAAATGTAGTACTTTTTTGAAATATAAAAACCGGGAAAGAGTTTTTTTTCAAAAAAATTAAACCGGCAGATATACAATCACTTTAGTTTCAAAAAAAGGTTCATCAAAAAAATCTTTAATTCTCCAGACCGTTGGTTTATTCTTAAGTCGGGATAACTCCTCTGTCAGATCACCTCCCTTTAGATAAAAAATGCCATTTTGCAGGCTGTTGGTTCCGCCCTTGCTGATGTTTTTTGCTGTAAGACTTACAAATTCAGCCAATCCTGTTACCGCCCTGCATATAACGAACTGGAACTTACCATTTTCTTCTTCTATTCTTTTGCGTTTGGGAATCACATTTTTTAAACTGAGTTCATCAGAAACTGAGCCAACCACTTTGATCTTTTTTTCAATCGAGTCAAGAAGTGTGAATTCAGAATCGGGAAACAAAATAGCCAGCGGGATCCCGGGGAAACCACCTCCTGTTCCGACATCCAGGATACTTGTGCCCGGTAAAAAGTTAATGACCTTTGCAATTGACAATGAATGAAGAACATGATGAACAAAAAAATTGTCCATGTCCTTCCGTGATATTACATTAATCCTGCTGTTCCATCTGTCGTATATCAATTTTAACTTCGAAAGCTTCTCCTTCTGAATGTCTGACAATAACGGGAAATACTTAAAAATGCTTTCTGACACTACCTGTTGCCTGTTTTGATTAATATATTATATAACAAAGTTTTGGCCCTGAATAATTGTGCTTTAACCGTTCCTATCGGAAGATTGAGTTCCGAAGAGATCTCTTCATAAGAATATTCCTTATAATATCGAAGCTCAATAAGTGACTTATATCTCGGTTTTAGCTGGTTCACTACATCTTTCAGTGCAGCTATTTTCTGGTGATTAATCAATGATTCTTCAGGATCGGGCAAATCCGATTGGATGTTTACTGTAACATTTTCAAGATTATCCTGTAAATGGTCGAATGGTGTAGGTGAGAGCTTCTTCTTTCTTATAAAATCAACACAATTGTTTGTTGCTATTTTAAAAAGCCAGGTACTAAAGGCGAATTTAGGCGTATATGAATCAAGGTTTCTGAAAGCTTTTCCAAATGCCTCAATCGTCAGGTCTTCAGCATCAGATGCGTTATTCACCATTTTAAGCAGCATATAATAAATGGAATCCCTGTAGCGGTTCATCAGGCTGGCAAAAGCTTTTTCATTTCCTTTCTTTGCTTCCTCAACAAGAAACAGATCGCCTTTTGCTTTGTCCGATAATTCGTGAACTATTTCCATTGGTTTTTAACTGATCTGCTCCGGATATTGCTTAGAAAAATAATACTGTTGATCACAGGCGAAAAAATATCAAAAATTAGCGAATATGCTAATAATCCAGGTTCATTCAATTTCTTCTGAACAAGAGTAAAAACAATTATTTGTATTATTAATCTCAGCCCAAAAACTGCTAATGCATAAGGCCAGAGAACAATGAAAGACAGAAGCACAATAAATGTTGTATAGAAAAGTATTCTTGCAAGTGGTTCAGCAATTAACAGTATTTTATCTTTTAATTTGTAATACGGTGCGGTTGTCAGATGTCTTTTCTTCTGTTTTATCCATTCACCGGTACCTGAACATGGAATTGATCTGGTATGATTTTCTTTTCTAAACTCAACACGAGTATTTTTCCCTGTTGAAATGGTATTAACCAACAGGTCATCATCGCCTGAAATAAGATGATTATGTAAACCGAAGCCTTTGTTTTGGAAAAATACCGAACGCCTGTAAGCAATGTTACGTCCGACACCCATATAGGGGATACCACGGATTGCCATTCCAAAGTACTGCATTGCAATAGTAAGGCAGTCGTATCTGATATACAGGTTCAACAATCCTTTTTCTCTTTTATATCCGCCATACCCCAGTACAAAGATGGTTTTTTCATTAAAATGCGATGTCATACCTTCAAGCCACCTGTCAGATTCAGGCTGACAATCGGCGTCAGTAAAGAGAAGAAGTTCATTCTTCGCTGCTTTTATTCCAATGAACTGGGCAAATTTCTTATTGTGTGTAAATTTGGGATCCTTGTTTACTGTTGAGATTTTCAGATGTGGATATAGCGATAGATATTTCCCAAGTATGTCATAGGAATTGTCTTCTGAACAATCGTTCACAACAATTACTTCATACTGGGGATAATTCTGTTCAAGAATTGCAGGCAAAAAGTTGCTTAGGTTTTCTGCTTCATTCCTGGCACAAATTATAACAGAAACCGGTTGACCAATACTTTTTGTTTCAGGCGCTCTGTAAAGACAGACTTTGAGATAAAAGAAAAAATAATAAAACAACTGAATAGCAGCAGTTGAAGAAAAAATATAGAAAACAACTAAAAGTAAACTATTTTCGTGTCCGGTCATTTGACTTCCAAATATGTCAGCAATATTAATAAGATTAACGGAAAGGTAAAAAATATATTACAACAATAATTCCTTATAGTTTTTTAAGCCGTATGGAAAAATTACCTTTATGCTTCAAAAAAAGAGATTTGCAGACATGTTTATAATTGAGAGCAGGGATACGGAATCAAAGGCGCGTACGGGTATTCTGAAAACCGCACATGGAGATATTCCTACTCCGGTTTTCATGCCGGTGGGGACAGGAGGCACAGTAAAAGGCATACTTCAGCGTGATCTTGCGGAAGACATAAATGCAAAAATAATACTTGGGAATACATACCACCTTTATTTACGTCCCGGTACTGAAATCCTCAGGACAGCCGGAGGACTTCATCATTTTATGTCATGGGAGCGTCCTATACTCACCGACAGCGGAGGCTATCAGGTTTTCTCGTTAACCGGGAACAGAAAGCTTACTGATGAAGGAGCTATCTTTAAATCACATATTGACGGATCGCGACACCTCTTTACGCCTGAAAATACAATTGATATTCAGCGTATCATAGGTGCGGATATAATGATGGCGTTCGATGAATGTGCCCCATGGCCATGTGAATATAACTACGCAAAAAAATCAGTTGCACTCACACATCACTGGCTCGACAGGGCAATCGTAAGGTATAATGAAACGGACCCTTTATGGGGAAAAGAGCAGTTACTCTTTCCGATCGTTCAGGGAGGAACCTTTGAGGATCTGAGGAGAGAATCCGCAGAAAAAACAGCAGCTGCCGGATTGGAAGGAAATGCAATCGGCGGGTTATCTGTTGGAGAGCCGGCAGACGAAATGTACAGAATAATAGAGATTGTAAATGAGATACTTCCTGATGAAAAACCACGTTATCTTATGGGTGTAGGTACTCCGGTCAATATCCTTGAAGCTGTTGACAGAGGTATAGATATGTTCGATTGTGTTATGCCGACCCGCAATGGACGAAACGGAATGCTGTTTACCAGCGAGGGCACTATCAACATAAGGAACAAAAAATGGATAGATGATTTAAGTCCTATTGATCAAGATGGCCCTTCTGCTGTAAGTCTCAATTATTCAAAGGCATACCTGAGGCACCTTGTTATGTCAGGTGAAAATCTGGGTGCTCAGATTGCGAGTATACATAACCTGGCTTTTTATTTGAAATTGATGGACGAAGCAAGAAAAAATATTGAAGCAGCCAATTTTAAAAAATGGAAAAACTCGATGATAAAAAAACTTTCAGAGAGACTTTAGCTTATCTGAATCTTAAACTTATTGATGTTTACATTATCAGGAAATTTCTTGGTACCTTCTTCTTTTGTCTTGTATTGATACTTACAATTGCTGTTGTATTCGATTTCGCTGAAAAAATTGACAATTTCATGGAGAAGCAGGCCCCTGTAAAGGCAATCATATTTGACTATTACCTGAATTTCATTCCATATTTCGCAATGCTTTTTGCCCCGCTTTTCGTATTTATTGCAGTCATTTTCTTCACCTCCAAGATGGCGGTAAATACTGAGATAATAGCGATTCTGAACAGTGGAATGAGTTTCAGGAGAATGATGTGGCCCTATTTTATTTCAGCATTTGTAATTGCCACTTTTATATTCGTTCTGACTAATTTTGTTATCCCCAAATCGAACCAAATAAGAATGGATTTCGAAGATAAGTATTATCATTCGTCAAGCAGAAGAATAACAGTAGAGAATATTCACAGACAAGTATTTAAGAATATTTATGTGTACATGGGGACATACAATGCTATAAGCCAGAGAGGGCAGAACTTCACAATTGAAAAATTTAGTGATAGCGGAAATCTCGAATCAAAACTTTCTTCCACCTCAGTAGTATATGATACAACTTTGCAGAAATGGACTGCCCTGAATTATTATCTCCGTGAAATTAAGGGTAATGAAGAGGTAATTACCAATGGCAGAAAAATTGATACAACTCTGACTATAAAACCAAGTGATTTTTCAAGAGACCCTGGTTTTGTGGGGACCATGACTTCCAGTGAGCTTGAAGATTATATCAGCCTCCTGCGACTACAGGGATCTGATGAGCTTAAGCTTTTCCTTATTGAAAAATACAGACGGTTTGCAAATCCGTTTGCTGTTTTTGTACTCACGCTTATTGGTGTCTCCCTGTCATCCAGAAAAATAAGAGGAGGTATTGGCATGAATATAGGAATAGGTCTTACACTTAGTTTTTCCTATATTCTGTTTCTCCAGTTTGCTTCACAATTTTCTCTCAAAGGAAACCTTGGTCCGATGCTGGCAATGTGGATCCCAAACATCCTTTATTCAATAGTTGGACTGGTGCTATATAAATTGGCCCCAAAATGAGTATAGCTCGTGCAATTTCCTTAGAATTGTACCCGGAATATTAAATTCATCAGAAAGAAATTTTATAACGTATATTTAAAAACGAATTTTATGCCAGTCAATAAAAAAATACGTGAACTGCAGGAAAAGCGTGAGAAAATTCTTCAGGGCGGAGGAGAGCAGGCTATTGAGAAGCAGAAGTCTATGGGTAAAAGAACAGCCCGCGAACGGATAATGGCGCTGCTTGATGAAAATTCTTTCAATGAATATGACTTGTTTGTTGAACACGATGCACGTGATTTTGATATGGATAAAAAGTCACTTCCCAGCGACGGAGTACTTATTGGCTCCGGGACTATTTACAGTGCACCAGTTGCGATTTTTGCCCAGGATTTTACAGTGGCGGGAGGATCACTTGGGTTGATGCATTCGAGAAAGATTACAAAAATCATGGATCATGCCCTAAAGATGAGGATGCCACTGATCGGGATTAATGATTCAGGTGGTGCCAGGATACAGGAAGGTGTTAACTCACTCGCAGGCTATGGTGAAATTTTCTTCCGGAACACAATCTCAAGCGGCGTTATTCCCCAAATCTCAGTAATTCTCGGCCCATGCGCAGGAGGGGCAGTTTATTCACCTGCTCTTACAGATTTTGTTTTTGTAGTTGATAATATTTCTAAAATGTTTATCACCGGACCGGAGGTGATAAAAACTGTTCTTGGAGAAGAGATTTCGATGGAAGATCTTGGTGGTGCAAGGGTACATAGCGAAATAACAGGTAATGCCCACTTTTTTGCATTGAGCGAAGAGGAGTGTTTTGATCAGATCAAAAAGCTCATCACTTTCATACCATGGAATAATGGACAGAAAGCCAGAATGTTTGAACCAGGAGAACCGGATCCTAAATACAATATTAATAAAATTGTCCCGGAAGATCCCACTCTCCCTTATGATGTAAAAGATGTTATCAGGGCAATTATTGACAATTCGGATTTCTTTGAGATAATGGAACTCTATGCTAAGAATATTGTGATAGGTTTTGGCCGGATGGGCGGACGAACAATAGGTTTTGTTGCCAACCAGCCTATGGAAATGGCGGGTGTTCTGGATGTTAATTCATCCGATAAAGCTGCCAGGTTTATCCGTTATTGCGATGCTTTCAACATTCCGATTATTACATTGGTCGACCTGCCGGGTTATCTGCCAGGAGTTGATCAGGAACATGCGGGTGTTATACGGCACGGAGCAAAAGTTCTCTATGCTTATAGTGAAGCAACTGTCCCTAAACTGACTGTCATACTCAGAAAAGCTTATGGAGGAGGATATATTGCAATGAGCTCACGTCATCTCCGTGCGGACTTTGTTTTTGCATGGCCATCAGCTGAGATCGCAGTAATGGGTCCGGAAGGAGCAGCAAACATTATTTTCAGGAAAGAGATCCTGTCCTCAGATGATCCTGATGGAATGAGAAAACAAAAGGTTGAAGAGTATAAGCTCAAGTTTGCAAATCCATATGTTGCTGCCTCACGAGGGTATGTAGATGCAGTTATTGAACCTTCCGAAACCAGGAAGTTCCTTATGCATTCTATTGAGGTATCTGAAAATAAGGACGTTCCAATGCCATACAAGAAACATGGACTCCCACCTTTCTAATTGTAATACCAGGAAATCTAAAAGGAACAATTATGAATAAAAAAGATAAGCTCGGATTCCTCAATATTGATAACAGTTTCTATCAGACCAGGATCAGCAGTAAATTTGAAAATAGAAAGCCGTATCAGCCAGCCGATCCGAGGCTTATTCTGAGTTTTATACCAGGAACTGTTCTCGATATCCTTGTAGAACCCGGAAAGAACGTTACCAAGGGCGAGGACCTTATGATACTAGATGCCATGAAGATGAAGAACAGATTGAAATGCAATATGGATGGCAAAGTAAAATCAATAATGGTTAAGAAGGGAGATAATGTTTCAAAAGGGACAGTGTTACTCGAACTGGAGTGAAAATCACATCACTCCCTCCCAAATCACGAATTCCTTAAGTTTCTGTGGTAGTTTTGGCT
>Ga0315273_10000490_pt1 | contig 41739 bp, 43 predicted proteins | sample YL17G02_0_MG_FD_205753 | JGI IMG/M metagenome (GOLD analysis project Ga0315273, IMG submission 205753) | Sediment microbial communities from Yellowstone Lake, YNP, Wyoming, USA - YL17G02_0 | ecosystem: Environmental > Aquatic > Freshwater > Lake > Sediment | place: USA: Wyoming | collected...
AATGTTTGAAATTCATAATCTCATAAATGATATCTTCGGCTTGCTCCAGATAACCGATATCTACCAGTTTTTAATCCCTCAGGTCGGAGTTGGAGGAGGAGTTGAAGCAAAAGAACACATTGAATTACTCCCATTGATAAAATCCACCTTAATCTTTCTTGCCGGGGTTGGTACAGTATTCGGCCTTGGACTTGCACTCACTGCAAAAAGGTTCACTGTTCAGATAGACCCGCGGGTTGAGAAAGTGCTGGATGTGCTTGCACACGCACATTGAGGCGCATGCGGGTTCGCAGGTTGCGAACAGTATGCAGAGGCAGTCGTCACAAAACCTGAGGTTGCTCCAAATTTGTGTATCCCTGCAGGAATGCAGGGTGCAGAGGCAGTTGCTTTTATTACTGGCAAAAAGGCTGAAGCCAGAGAACCCGTTTTTTCAAGGATCATGTGTAAAGGCGGATCGGGTAAGTCTCTCAGAAGATTCTCGTATGAAGGGGTTCAGGATTGCAGGGCTGTCATTCTTGCCGGAGGAGGGGACAAGGCCTGCAGATATGGCTGTTTAGGCTATGGAACCTGTTCAAGGATCTGCCCTTTTGATGCTATATCGATGTCTGATGACCGCCTGCCCATTGTTGACATAAAAAAATGCACAGGATGCAGAAAATGTGAAGCAGCCTGCCCTACTAAGGTCATCGAGGTTCTCCCTGCATCTCGTCAGGTACTGGTAGCATGTCACTCAAAAGACAAGGGTGCTGATACCAGAAAAAATTGTCAGACCGGCTGTACTGCATGCGGGATATGTGTAAAGGTCTGTCCTTTTGATGCGCCTTCTGTTGAAAATAATCTTTCGAAAATAGCTTTGCATAAGTGTACCGTATGTGGACTTTGTGTCAAAAAATGCCCATCAAATGCCATCTCTGATTTTATTCCGCAAAGACCAAAGGCTTTTATCTTAGACCATTGTAACGGCTGCCAGATATGTGCTAAATTATGCCCTGTTGATGCACCTGCTGGGGCGCTGGAGAAAAAACATATCATCGATCAATCAAAATGTATAGGCTGTGGCATATGCACAGCAAAATGCCCTGTTCAGGCAATTGATGGTACTTTCAATGCATTAGCGGTGTTTGCTGCAGCAGAAAAGGATAAAACAAAAGCTGCATAAGATAGGCGACCTCTTTGAGGGGCCTCAAATAATATGAAGGAGGTATGTGTATGAAGGAGGTATGTGTATGAAGCAGTTCAGAGTTCTTTTGGTTTTACTGGTAGTTGTCATATTCTCAGGGTCTGTTTTTGCAGGGAGTGCAGGCGATGCATCACTGCAAAAAATAATGGATGGGAACAAGAGATTTGCATCTGATAAGCTGATGCAAAAAGAATCATGTGATGTTAAGAGAAAAGAACTTGCAACAGGACAGAAACCCTATGCAATCGTTCTTACCTGTTCCGACTCCCGTGTGCCGCCCGAAGTAATTTTTGATCAGTTTCTCGGTGATATATTCGTTGTTAGGGTTGCTGGAAATGTCGTTGATCAGATTGGAATAGGAAGTATTGAGTACGCTGCAGAACATCTTAATGCACCACTACTCTTTATCCTCGGTCATTCAAAATGTGGTGCAGTTGCTGCAACACTTGATGCTAAGGGAAAACCTGAAGGGAATATTGGCGCCATAATAAAGAAAATACAGCCGGCTGCTGCTACCGCAAAGAAAAAGGGTGGATCAAAAGACGAAATGATGGAGACGGCAATCCACGAAAATGTAATAAATGTCTATAATGATATCATGAAAAACAGCAGCATCATCAAACACCTTGCAGATGCAGGCAAATTAAAGATCGTCGGTGGTGAGTACATGCTCGCAACCGGCAAAGTAGAGATGATAGAGCTTCCCAAAGCAGCTCCTGCTGCTAAAAAAGCTCATTAATAATTTCTATTATTCTTTTTTTATAAGGCCTGTGTATTTACACAGGCCTTTTTTATTGGGTTCAAAATCCTGGTTTACTGTGTTATGTTGAATAAGACCTCTCCTCTTTGATATCATTAAAAAGATTCAAAAACCCATTTTAAATATATGTATGGATAAAATACTAATCAATTTTCTCAGAGCCAGTCCGATAATTTCCAAATATAATTTATCTGACCAGGAAATCCTTGATCTTGCTGACTACCTCAGAAAAAATTGCATTTCATCAAAAGTTGAGGAAGTTGTCAGGATGGTCGAAGAAATAATCAGCATAGATCCAACCCTGGACTGGAAGGAAATACTCGAAGCCGCTGCAAAAAAGATTGTTGTTTTTCTTGATGCAGCTGCAGCTTCAATCCGGATCTTCGATCCGGAGACAGGCAAGCTGGTTGCCTTTGGATCCCATCAGTATTCAGAAACCGGAAGGGCAAAGAGCATCCCTTTTGAAAAGTCTGTAGCCGGAAAGGTTATAAGCAGCGGCAGAAGTTATCTTGTTCCAAATATTCTGTTAGAGCCTGATTACACCAACAAGGATGTTGTTAAAGATAAAGGCCTTAACTCTCTCATGGCGGTACCGATAATCATCCCGGGTTTTCTTAAAAATGAGGCTGTCATCCAGGGATCTCTGCAGATATATTACAAAGAGATAAATAAGGAATTTGATCCCCTCGAGGTTGCAAACGCCGAGTTACTGGCCAGAAGGGTCAGCTATGTACTGGCAAAAAAGCACATTCTCGACCTTCAGAAACTTAATTTTCAGAAAGAAAAAATCGTTGAAAAGATTTTTGTAAAACTCAGTCATCGTGAAGGGATCAAGATGAAGGATGTCTTCAGTATGATGATCCCTGAACTGATTAATATAATCCAGGTTCAAAGTTGCACATTATTCTCAATTGAACCTGACAGAAAACATGTTCTCACTGAGCTTGAATACCCCGCAGGGCAGGAAAGCCATGAAATAAGCTGCATGTTCACCATTAAGGATCATCCGTATTTTGATGCACTGATAAACAATACTGAAGAGCGCGGAGATTATCAATATGAGAAATTAAATCCGTCCTACATCCTGATCAAAGACCCGTTGAACAGCAGACTCTCAAATAACGAGCTAAAAAGATATTCCGCCAAATACAATGTTAACTCTGTCCTGTTGATTCCGCTCAAGGCAGTGGATGAAATAAACTATTTCCTTGTCTTTTATGCGAAAGACAGACGGCAGGAATTCACTAACCACGAGATCGAACTATTGAGTTTTTTCGGGAAAGAGATCATGAAGGCATTAAGGATTGAGAAACTTGATGACATCCTGCATGATTTCAAGAACCCCGGGATTGCCATCGCCGGTTTTGCTAAAAGGGCAAAAAAGCTTCTTGAAACTGAGGATATAAACAGTGTTAAGAATAAGATAGGCGAATATCTTGATATCGTTATGCAGGAGACAATCAGGTTGCAGGAAATGGCTATCTACCAGAACATCGAAGGCCGTGAAAGGGTTTTAGACCTTACAGAGGTTCTTAAAAACCGTTTCAGGATCAACGAAGAAGCTGTTAAAGAGCAGAAGAGAATAGGAATCACATTAACCGCGGGAAGCCTGGAGTTAGGGTTAATGATCTACTGCTCTCCTTTTGGTTTTGAACGTGTTCTGGATAATCTCCTCGATAATGCTTCAAAGGCAATACCTGAGTCAGGAGGAGAGTTGTCCATAAAGAGTTACAGAAGCGGAGATATGGGATGTTTTGAAATTCATAATTCAGGCAAAATTCCCGAAGAAAATATTGAACAGATCAGGAGAGGAGAAGTCAAAGGGCGTGGCCTGAATATAATCTATCGTTTCATTCAGGCTATACACGGCAATCTGGAGGTTTCAACAGATACTGATTCAACAACCTTCCGGGTAATGATTCCTCTGTATAAATAGCTGTTCATGTCAGGTAATACACCAGAAATCATTTCAAAAAACACAATTGGCAAAGGTAAATTTCTCAGATTCGTCCTCACTACCTATATTGATTCTTCAGGAAAAAAACGTAAATGGGAATATTTTGAACGAATCAACTGCAACGGTATTGTTGCAATAGTTCCTGTTACAGATAACAATGAATTCATTCTGATAAGGCAGTACAGACCTCCGGTAAACAGTTACGTCATCGAATTTCCTGCAGGTCTCAATGATAAGGGAGGTACGTTGGAGGAAGCTGCAGAGAGAGAACTTCTCGAAGAGACCGGTTATTCTGCAAAGGATATGATTTTTCTCACTGAAGGACCCATGTCATCAGGTGCTTCGGGGGAGATACTCACCGTGTTTCTTGCAAAGAGTCTTGAGTTTCGGGGCATTGGACAGAGGGATGAGACTGAGGATATTGAGGTGCTGAAAGTCCCGATTGACGGGCTTGAAACTGAATTGTCCAGACTGAAATCAGAAGGCAACCATATTGATCTGAAGATATTCGGACTTGCAGAACTGGCAAGGAAATTCCTGTAACGCATAGCTTTTATTCAACGATTACCTTATAAAATCTCCTCTTGCCTACCCTGATAATATGCTCGCCAAGTTGCAGGCTGGTATCCGGATCAGTGACTGTACCGTCATTTACCCTCACCCCACCCTGCTTTATAAGCCTGATTGCTTCACTGGTACTCTTCGCCAGACCGGTATCTTTCATTACCTGGGGGAGCCAATTATTCGCTTTCGGTGAAGCCGCAAGATCAATGGATGCAACATTATTTTTATGAACTGCGTTTTCGATTTTAAGAGTAATTGTCTTAGAGGGGATATCATCCGGGAGTTCCTTTTTCTGAATAAGATGATTGAACTCCTCTCTTGCCCTGATAGCCGCATCCTTACCCCAGTAACGCTCAACGATCTCAAGTGCAAGGTTCTCCTTGGCATTCAGGTCATTAAAAGAGCCATCCAGTATCTGCTTTTTCAGGAACTCAAGCTCTTCCAGGGAAATATGACTTAATAACTCATAGTAACGGACTATTAATCCAGTTGGTATCCTCATGATCTTGGGGAATATACCGGTTGCTTCACCAGTCGTGCTTTCTATCTCAAAGGCAGGTTCGGTGATACCGATATAGTTTCTGAGACTTTTGCTCATTTTTTTTACACCGTCGAGACCTTCGAGCAATGGCATTAGTACAAGACTCTGTGGTTCCTGCCCGTATTCCTTCTGGAGCTCCCTGCCGACAATAAGATTGAATTTCTGGTCTGTGCCGCCAAGCTCCACATCAGCACGAAGTGCGACAGAATCATACCCCTGTACTAATGGATACATGAACTCATGAATAGCTATGGGGCTCTGATTGATCCATCTCTGCTTGAAATCCTCTCTTTCAAACATCCTCGCGACCGTATATTTGCTCGCAAGCAGTATCATGTCCTCTGCCCTCATAGAACTCATCCATTCCGAGTTGAAGACAACCCTGGTTTTTTTCGCATCAAGGATTTTGTATATCTGCTCTCTGTAGGTCTTTGCATTTTCGAGAACCGCCTCTCTCGTAAGAGGTTTTCTCATCTCGCTCTTTCCACTTGGATCGCCGATCATGCCCGTAAAGTCGCCTATGAGGAAGATAATCTCATGACCAATTTCCTGGAACTGCCGCATCTTTTCGAGCAATACTGTATGGCCTAAATGGATATCAGGTGCAGTTGGATCAAACCCAGCCTTAATTCTCAGGGGCCTGTTTTCTGAATACGATTTCTCAAGTTTCCTGATGAGTTCACTCTCAACGATTACCTCGACGGTACCCCTCTTTATTATTTCAAGTTGTTTGTCAGGCTTAAGCATAAGGTGTATAATAAACCTTAAAAAAGACTTACGTCAATTGCATCCGTTTTTTATAATCATTTTCATTGAAAACTGATAACTGTTATTATATTTTATAAAATGCTAAATTTTTATATGCGGTTATAGGAGGAAAGAGATGAAGCGTTCTATTGGATTAATAGGCTTTTTATTGCTATTCATTAACTGTGCTCCGTTCAGCATAAGCTATGATTTCGATACAGAAGCTAATTTTACCAGTCTCAGAACATATGACTGGTTGCCAATACCTGAGAAAGCACAGGGGATAGCGAAGACAAACGAATTGACCACAAAACATATTAAACTTGCAGTGAACAGGGAATTAAAATCAAAGGGGTTGGAACTGAGATCTGAAAACCCTGATATGCTGATTGCCCTGCACGGAGGAAAAGAAAAGAAAGTGGATGTGCAGGAATGGGGATATGCATACGGGGACCGTGATAACCAGTATTGGGGTTACCATCCAAGACCATGGGGGCCAGAGCCTGCGGGTAGAGACCATTTAGAATACAGGCGCGGGATAGACACGTATGAATATGAAGTGGGAACGCTCATTATCGATTTTGTTGATGCTAAAACAAAATCATTGATCTGGAGGGGCACAGCAACTGGTGTAGTAGACCCTGATATAGGATCGGAGAAAATCAACGAGATTGTTAAGAAATTACTCGAAAATTTTCCACCTTTGAAAAAGAAATGATTTCAACCGGCAATCGAAAATATCAATGATAGTCCATTTTGAAATACCCGCAGATGATATCGAAAGGGCAAAATTGTTTTACATAAAACTTTTTGGCTGGGAAATCAATGCGGTACATGGCAGATCTAACTATCTGCTTATTCGCAGCACAGATAGAACATCATTGAGCGGCAGTCTGCTGAAACGATTTAATCCAAAACAGACAACCACACTATATTTTGACGTCTCTTCTATTGATGAATATACTGCAAAAGTCAGAGACCTGGGAGGCAAGATCGTAGTGGCAAAAAAATCTGTACCAGAAACAGGTTATTTCGCAATATGTCTTGATACGGAAAACAACACCTTCGGTATCTGGGAAGAGAACCCGAATGCAATATAACATGAATGCCATGAAAGTTTTTATTTATCTACAAAAAGGATAGGACAAAAAATTGACAAAAGTAAAATTAAGAAAGGAAATCACCGGAGAAGAGAAAAAGAAAATGCCGTTTTATTCCATTGGAGTTGCAGCAGAGCTGATAGGTACTACCGAACAGACGCTTCGGCTTTATGAAAAGCGTGGGTTAATAACACCTGCCAGAAGGAATAAAAACAGGTTTTATTCAGAAAATGATATCAAATGGCTTCAATGCCTGAGAGACCTGCTTCATAACAAAAAAATCAGCATTGAAGGGATAAAAAAGCTTCTCGAGTACGCACCATGCTGGGAGCTGACAGAGTGCACCAAAGAAAAAATGGATAAATGCTCCGCATATATAGACAGGAGAAAACCCTGCTGGGAACTGAACACAATGATATGCAAAAGCAAATCCGGCAAGATATGTGATGACTGCGTTGTCTTCTTATCTAAATCCATCAAGAAAAAAGTTACTTAATTCTATATAACAGCGCTATCTTCGTTTCAGGTATTTCATGGTACAATATTCACCTATCCATTTATGATACGCTTACTTGTTTTGATTTTCTTTTTTTATATTATTTATTAATTAATTTTTTTAAATTGACAAGTACGCAATATTTGATATTATACCCGTATAAATAAAGATATCCCGAAAAACCAACCTCTCTGTGAGGAGAGAGTATGAAAGTAAAAATACCAGTTAAACTCGGGGATGAACAGGCAATATGTCCTTTTACCATCGAGCCCTCAGGAGATTGTACTGTCATAAAATCCACTTTTAAAAGACCCTGCCCCTTTACTCTGGAACCATGTTTTCAACGAAATCCTCACTACACAAAAATAATCAAATTTGAGGACTTTGGAGTCATTACCCGCAAACTGAATTATTTGAAAGGTAATTTTTGGTTCTTAAAATAAAAGAGGGAAAATGAGAGAAACAATAAAGTCTTGCAAGAATATTTTACAAGTTGTAACATTTGAAATATATGTTTTATCGCTCTGACTATTCAAGGAGGTGATTGTATTATTCGAGTGATTGCTCTTTATTTTATCAAAGGAAAATCAGCCATTGTTCGTTTATTAAGAATGCTGTTTTGAAGACTTTTTGAAAATAGTAAAAAGAAAGGGGGTACCTGGATGAATATGAAATTATTAGTTGCCCATGATGGATCTGAGCAGTCAGATAAGGCTTTAGATAAAGCAGCAGGTTTGGCTTTACTGTCAAAAGGTTCTATTGTTGTTCTCTCTGTTGTGCCTGACCTTTGCATGATGGAGCTGAGCGATAATGACTGCAAACAAATGTACAAAATCATGACCGAAGAATCAGAAAAAAAATTGGATGCAACAAAGGATGACCTGTCAAAAAAAGGTATTGAGATCGAAACTGTAGTTAAATTTGGAAATGCCGCAGAGACAATTATAAAGACTTGCAATGACAGAAATATAGATATGATCGTTATTGGCTCTCATGGACGGCATGGTGCAAAGAAATTTCTTCTCGGCAGTGTTTCATCAAAAGTTGTTGATCATTCACCTTGCGATGTACTTGTCGTAAAATAGGTCAGGATATATAGATATTGGAACTATGTGATTAAACATAATTCAAATAAGAAAAGGAGGCATAAGAATGAATGGAGATAAAAGGTCACCTGCAGCACTCATTGTTGGGCTCATCCTGCTTATTTATGGCCTGGTACTGAAGCGTCATGATGCAGCTATACCCCCTGGTTATTTATTAGATGTTGCGACTTATCTAAAGACAACCAAGGAAGTAGTTACACAGTTCAGTGTTGCAATATGGTCCGGAGCGATAATAACATTTTTTGGATTATGGAACCTTGCAATGCCTTCAATGAACTCAAAGTTTGACAAAATGGTTCGGACGCCTATTGCTGGTGTAGGAACTATTATTTTTCTTGCCTTTATAACCAGATATTACCTTGAGCCGATATTTAAAGTTTGGGGTAAGAATGCAGAACCTAATCTTGGTTTTGACTTTGCAGCGACGTTTGGCCTGAATTATATTCTGCTCGGGATTGTTATTGGTATTATCTGGGTAAATACAATAGGAATTCCAAAATGGATGCAGTCAGGTGTTAAAACAGCACGTCTTGCGATGAAGATGGGTGTTATAAGCCTCGGCGCTATGTACAGTCTTACAGAGTTAAGGTATATGGGATCCCTCAGTATTGTAATGGTTGCTGTTTTTGTTCTTGGCACAGTGCTTTTTGTCCTGTTACTCGGGAGGATAATGAAGACCCCAAGGCCTTTGACCGGTGTGCTTTCTGCCGGATTGGGAGTATGCGGTGTATCTGCGGCAGTTGCAGCAGCTCCAGTTGTCAAGGCACGCGGCATAGATATGGCTTATTCAATCGGCATGCTGCTTCTGGTTGGTGTAGTGGGTCTATTCACCTTCCCGACCATTGGCAGAATGGTCGGGATGAACGAACTCCAGTTTGGTGCCTGGGCAGGAACAGGGATATTGAATTCAGCACAGGTTGCAGCAGCAGCGCTTATATTTGATCCAAAGACCATAGAGACATTAAAAGTAGCTGAGATTTTTAACATCACAAGAATACTTTTCCTGCCCGTCATTGTCATCGTGCTTGCAATCTGGTTTGCAAAAGGCGAGGAAGAAGCAGAAGTGGGAAAAGTCAATATCGGAAGGGTTCTTGTAGAGAAGTTCCCCATATTTGTTATTGGCTTTATCCTTATGTTTGCCTTTAGTTCAACCGGCATATTCACACCTAAAAACTACGAACTTCACGGGAAAAATTTTTATAATTTTGCGCCTGAGGAGAAAAAAGAGGTTAGAACAAGGGACTTGAAAAAAGTTCAGGAACTAATTGACTCAGGCAATGTTACAAATCCCGAAGTCAGGGCAGCGGTTGAAAAGCTTATAGCCGACAGGCAGGTTACCACCACTGCACAGACAGACCTTGTTTTAAAGGCATCTGACTTTACAGATGATAAAAAACTAAAAGATATTTTTAAGGATGCAGATAAAAAAGTACAGGCAACACCTCCAACTATCAAGATGATGCGAGAATATATGATGTGGTTTTTTGCATTCGGACTTATCGGCCTTGGTATGCAGATTACCTGGCAGACAATACGGCAGGCAGGAGGAAAGGCAGCTGTAATCGGGGTAATTGCAGGATTTACAAAAGCAGCACTTTCTTTCCTTATATGCTGGTTATTTATTAAAGGAACTATTTAACAGGAGGTACAAGATGGCAGAAGAAAAAGCAGCTTCAACAGAACAAAAAGAGATGGAAGAGCGTGCCCTTAGTGTCTTTGCCTCTGAAAGAAAGGAAGACCTGACTGCTCTGATAATCGCTTTTGCTTTAGCGTTACTCGTAATTTTTACATTAAAGTAATGTTCAAAAAAATATTGGTAGCAACTCACGGAACAGAAGGCGCTAAAAAGGCCGAACGATATTCCTATGAGCTTGCAAAAGTATTTGGCGCGGAACTTCACGGACTTTATGTAATACACAAAGGATGGAGTTCACTTATCGGCATAGAGTGGCTTCATTCTTCTCACACCAGAATGGAGTTTTACAGGTATGCAGAATCGCAATTCAACCTCCGGGCAAACGAGGTATTAGAGTCCTTTAAAAATATTGCAGCAGACATAAAAGTTACAACTTCGGTGAAAGTGGGAGAACCAACAGAGATTATATTAGAAGAGGCAAGAGTACATAATTCAGACCTTATTGTTATCGGATGCGTCAGCAGTGTTAGGTCAGAAGAATACAAAGCCCGCATTTCAATGAAAAATCTTTTAAAGTTTGCACCCTGTCCTGTCCTGTTGGCTAATAATGCTCCCGCGATTATAAAAGAAGGAGGTGAGACAAAATTCAGTAATATTAGCGCTCTTATTGGAAGTAATCGATGATTGAGTCATTGGGTTTCTCAAGGACTTGATCGAGTCACAATAACTTTTGATTTTAGGAGGAAATGATGTTAAAAAGAATGACAATATTTTTACTGTGCTTCACAATTGCAGTAGTCGGCTTTTATAAAGTTGCATCTGCTGCATACTCTGAGGGAGTTGTAAAAGAATGTGAGAAATTGAAGTCATTAAAAAATGAGAATAAGGACATGCCGGCGTCACTCCCCGGGATTAAGGAAATAACAGGCGATCAACTGAAGAAGATGATAGACGAAAAGAAAAAAATCGTTATCATGGACAACAGGCCGAAGGCTGAGTATGATAAAGAACACATCGCAGGAGCTGTTCTTGTTCCAGTTGACGATCTTATGAAAGATTCTAAAGTTGTTGACAAATACAACAAGAATGATATTGTGGTTAATTATTGAAATGGGGTAAAATGCTGGCGGTCTCCAGCAACATCCCTGCTTCTAAAAGAACTCGGCTTCAAAAATATCTACTGGTACAGAAACGGTCTTCCTGAATGGATAAAAAAGGACTATCCGACAGTAGAGGGTAAATAAATACTCATCAAATTCAGGGACACGGTTTACTGTGTCCCTGAATTAAAAACCTTATCAAAACTCCATTTCTTATTCGTGTTGGATGTTAAATAGACCTTATGCAGAATATTAAAGAGAGTATAAGTTTGCCTGTTTCTGACAAGCTGGCATTTCAAGTGTTATCAGATGTAAATTTAATATTAAGACTTTCTCCTTATTGGAGTCTTAAGAAATTTAAACCTTTCTTTGAAGGGATTGTAAGAACAGGCAGCAGATTTGAAGCTACTATTGAGCATTATGGAAAAGAGTTGACAGAAACTCTGACCTTGGAAGTTATTGAATTTTACAATAATGAAAAGATTTCCTTAAAGGTTGAGGAAGGGATTTTGAAGCAGATAATTTTTTTAATAGATAACAATTCAGAAGGAATCAAGTTAACACACCAGTTCTTTCTGGAATCCGAAGATGATTCGGTAATCAAGGGATTTGAGGCAGAGCTTCATTACTGGCTGAGAAGTATAGGGGAATACCTCAAACTTGCCGGGGACAGAAACCTTTATAAAAAGCTTTTCAAGTGGTTTATGGATAAGGCATGGCTAAGGATGACTCTTTCAGAGAGGAAAATAGCCATTATAATGATAACTATTTCCGTTATTGAGATTATTCTATTGCTTGTACTGGTTTTAGCTTGGAATCTTTTTACGTAAAGTGAATTTTTATAGCTATTTATTTGCTGCTTAATAATGAAAAGAATATTTATTGAGATCTTATTAATACTAACAATTTCCTTTTTTCTTGCTTTTATTTACAACTCTCTTTCACCTGAGGGCTTAAGAATTTTACCTAAAAAAGAACTGAATAAATCTGGATCAGAAGGAAACAGTCTTATCTCAAATCCAGATACTAAATAACTATGAGACAATCAAAGATATCTTGGGACATATCATTTGTTTTCAGACTCATATTAGGTTGTATTTTTCTTATCGCAGGACTTGCAAAGATTTCAGACCCTGTAGGGTTTCTTATTTCACTCAGAGCATTTGAAATATTACCTAAGACAGCAGACAGATTTTTTGCAGTATATCTTCCATGGCTGGAATTTATACTTGGGCTTTTTCTAATACTTGGAATATTATACAGGACAAGTTCCCTTCTGCTTGCCGGTATAAATCTGATGTTCATATTTGCAATATTATCAGTCATTATCAGGGGAAAGGTGATAGATTGCGGATGTTTTGGTCTGCTTTCAGACGTTATAGGACTTCCTGATTCAGCGGACATAAAGGCTGTAATCCGGAATATCATCTTTATCTGTATGTGCCTGTATATTTTTCGAACAGAAAAAACAGTAATTTCTTTAGAGGGTTATATAAACAATAAAAGTATAAGTTCAGGGTAATAACATAACAACTTGTTCAGCCAACAGGATCAGGCTTGACTATTGACAATTAAAGAGGAACGCGATATGCCGATATTTCTTTTTAAGGTATTTAACGTCTTTTTGAAAACCAAGGGTTGGGATTATTTTACAGCTCATCCATAAATTGTTTGAGCGTTTTGGCCTTTATCTTTCCTTCTCTTATTAATTTGACTTCGTGGAAGGTATCTTTAATGTTTCTATTTACATCAAAGCAATCAAAATCACCTTGGAAATATTTAAGATAATCTATTGCTGACTTAAGCTTATCTTCTGGTAACCTATCCAGCATATTTATAGCTTTTTCTTTTAAAGCTGTTGCCTTCGTGTTCAAATTATAACAAAAATGATTTTAAAGATGTATCGGTAAACTGAATGGGTCTGCTATATCCAGAAGCGAGAGAAAACGCAATATTGCTGTAAACCCTTGATTTAATTGGTAGTCCCAACGGGATTCGAACCCGTGTTACGGCCTTGAGAGGGCCACGTCCTAGGCCTCTAGACGATGGGACCTTTTGGCTGGGGAGAGAGGATTCGAACCCCTGTAAGCAGATCCAGAGCCTGCCGTCCTACCACTGGACGACTCCCCAAAATACAACTTTCAAAGGAATTTATTATACCATATCATAAACAAACCTTCACTCGGTCATTACTTCATCAGACAGTTCATCTGTATCATCCGGTGTGATTGGAAAATGTTTTGCGAGCAGTTCGCCCGATTCTTTTATAGCATCGCATAAAGCATCACATGCACGATGATCTTTAATCCCCTGCGAAACTATCTTCGAATATCTGTTGAGGGTCTCCTGCTGAATCTTCTCGTAGATTCCTTTATCAGCAAGAACCCAGACCTTCCTCTCAAGCAGAGACATGAAAAATAGAACCCCTGTGTTCTTTCTGGTTTTATAAAGTCCTTTCTCATAAAATGCCCTCAGAGCCCTCTGCATAACTGCAGTCTCTTTTCTCTTTACTCCCATGAATGCAGTTTTAAGTACCGGAATTTTTTCAAACAAATATTTTGACGGGAAAAAGAGTATGAAACTCAATGATATGTAAGCCCAGACTGATGAATGAAAATTCAAGGTTGTCATAACGAGCGACAAAAGGCTGGCTAAGAATATCCCGCCGAGTATCTCAGCCTCAATATAATGATCACTGCTGTCAACCACCATGACGGCAACTTCCCCGATTGTATGCGATTCAACTTCATGGATGGTTTTTGTTATCCTTTCCAGTTCTTCCCTCTTAAAAAACTTTTCTGCCTTTACTCTATTTTTCATCACCAGCCCCCCGATGCTCCACCACCGCCAAAACCACCGCCTCCGCCGCTGAAACCTCCACCGAAGTCACCGCCTCCTGATCCGCCAAAACCACCACCATACCAGACCCCTCCACCTCTATGACTTCCTCCTGAAGAGAAGATAACAGGAAGAAAAATCCCTGCTCCTAATCCTAAAACAGCGAAAATGAGCAATGTAACAAGCCCAACGGGTAATCCGGCGAGATACATGAAAAGCGGTAATCCTACAGCACCTCCAATACCTCCGAGGATGCGCGAGAAACTTCCGAGAAACAGCATTATAAACCCGCCAAAAATCAGGAACGTAAAAATCCGTGAGGACCTCTCATGCTTTTGGGGACGGTGATTATCGTCGACTTTGAACTCTCCACGTGTTGCATCAATCAATGCGGAAACTCCTGCAATGAAACCACCGTCAAAGTCTCCTCTTTTAAACCTCGGCTTAACAACAAGGTCAATGACCCTTCCTGCCATCAGATCAGTCAACTTTCCTTCAAGTCCCCGGCCTACTTCGATCCTTGTTTTTCTCTCCTGGTTCGCAACAATGAAGATTACTCCGCTGTCTTTTCCTTTCTGGCCGATCTTCCATGATTCTGCAACCTTCATGCTGAATTCCTCCAACACCTCACCTTCAAGAGAGGGTATTGTGAGGATAACGATCTGAGTCGAATCTGATTGTTCAAACGCCTTTAACTCATTTTCAAGTTGAGCTTTTGCTGAAGGAGATATCATATCAGCATAATCATTCACATATCCCTGAAGTTTCGGGACATCAAGGGCATGGGCAGATGAAAAAAGAAATAGAGTCAGGAAAATCAAACATATATTGTAAAAAAATAATTTCAAGTAGCCGCAGGCTACTTTTATATGTCTCATTTCCTTAGAACTTTATCTGCGGCGCCTTTTCACTTCCCGGTTCAGCCTTAAATGCTTCCTTGAGCTTCAGATGCAGGAGAAGTGAATTTGTAATACTGTTCGGAAATATCCTGATCGAGGTATTGTATGTTTCTACAGCCTTGTTATATCGCACGCGCGCAACATTAATCCTGTTCTCTGTACCCTCAAGCTGATGCTGCAGGTCCTGAAAATTCTGGTTTGCCTTAAGGTCAGGATATCTCTCAACAACAACCATAAGTCTTGAGAGTGCGCTGCTCATTGCAGTCTGAGCTTCCTGAAACTGGGTGAATGCCTTGGGATCATCGGTGATATTCTTTGAGATCTGCATAGTTCCGACCTTGGCCCTTGCTTCTGTCACGGCCATCAGAGTTTCCTTTTCGTGTTTCGCATATCCCTTTACAACCTCTACCAGATTCGGGATAAGATCGGATCGCCTCTGATATGTTGCCTCAACATCACCCCACGCTGCTTTCACAGCTTCCTCATTTGCCTGCATGGTGTTATAGCCGCATCCGGAGATGCTCAATATCATGACAGCAAAAATCAGATACATCAGTTTTTTCATCAGAACCTCCTTATAGTAATTAATAAGCAATTTTTTATTTTGACATGTAGCCGGGACATCCCTCAAATCCTCTGCACCCTGCTTTTCTCAATCGGCATGATGCATTTGTGCATATATTTATATCTTTTTCAAGGGAAATTTTCTGGCCGAATTTCTCTACGGAGTTTCGTTGGTTCTTTTTCAGTCCTTTCTTCGTTTTAATATAAATGTTATCTTCCCTTTTTTAATTGCTGATGTAAAATTGTATCATTAATATGCATAAGATATAAAGATTTATCGTGGTATTACATGCAGCGTTATTGTTGACTTTCAAGGCTAACAAGCAGTATGATTTAATTAATGTTTGAGAAATTTACAGAGCGTGGAAGAAAGGTAATCATCTATGCAAAAGAAGAGGCTGAAAAACGCCAGAATGATTACCTTGGCACTGAACACCTCTTACTTGCTGTCTTAAAAGAAGATGACGGTTTACCTATAGCGATAATGAAACGCATGGGTATTACTTCGGATGAAGTACGTCTGGAGATCGAAAGGAATCTTCCTCAGGGATCAAACATCATGACCTTCGGTGATATACCTTTTACACCCCGGGCTAAAAAAGTCCTTGAACTCGCTGTTGAAGAGGCACGACTCCTCGGCCACAATTATATTGGAAGCGAACACATCTTTCTCGGCCTCGTAAGGGAGGAAGAAGGCATAGGAGGCAAGATATTAAGGAGTTTTGGCGCCAACCTGTTAGGAGCACGACAGCTCACCATTAATTTTTCAATACGGGCACATATTAACGTTAAAGATAAAAAGAGTACAACACCGGCACTCGATGAGTTTGGCAGAGACCTTACGCTCCTGGCAAAAGAAGGAAAACTCGATCCTGTCATAAGCAGAGAAGATGAGATAGAGCGCCTCATCCAGATCCTCGGCAGAAGGATCAAGAACAATCCTGTTATTATTGGAGAGCCTGGTGTCGGAAAGACAGCTATAGTTGAAGGTCTTTCCCAGAAGATTATTTCCGGGAATGTCCCTGACAGTCTTTTGGGGAAACGCATTGTATCCCTTGATCTCGGCGCCCTCATCGCAGGGACAAAATACAGAGGTCAGTTCGAGGAGAGGCTCAAGATTGTTATGAAGGAGATTGTTCAGTCTGACAATGTTATGCTCTTCATTGATGAGCTGCATACCCTTATAGGAGCCGGTGCTGCAGAAGGTTCTGTGGATGCATCGAGCATGCTCAAACCAGCTCTGTCACGCGGTGAAATACAATGTATCGGAGCAACAACACCTGATGAGTACAGGAAACACATAGAAAAGGATGGTGCGCTTGAACGGAGATTCCAGCCGGTATATATTCAGCCGCCGAATGTAGAAAACACCATAAACATCCTGAGAGGGTTGAAACCCCGGTACGAATCTTTTCATAAAGTAAAGATCAGTGATATTGCAATAGAAGTTGCTGCAAAACTATCAGACAGGTATATCACAGACAGATATCTCCCTGATAAAGCAATCGATGTCATCGATGAGACCGGCTCAAGGATTAAATTAAAGAGATATACACCTCCCCGGGAATTGAAGGAACTGGAGACTGATATACAGAGATTTTCCAAAGAGAAGAATCTATATATAAAGCTGCATGATCTTGAAAAGGCTTCATCCATTCGTTTAGAGGAAGAAAAACTGAAAAGGCTCCATGAACAGATGCACAAACAATGGGTAGATAATTTAAGCAAGGAAATACCCTATGTAGGCGAAGAAGATATTGAATATACGGTAGCCAAGATGACTGGCATCCCTCTGTCAAAACTTGAAGAAAAAGAATCAGAGAAGCTTATGCTGATGGAGGATAATCTCCACAAGAAGATAATAGGCCAGGAAGAAGCAATAAAAGCTGTCTCAAGGGCGATCAGGAGATCAAGAGCAGGATTGAAATCCAGCAAGAAGCCGATAGGGTCGTTCTTTTTCCTCGGCCCCACAGGGGTTGGCAAGACAGAACTTGCAAAGGCGTTAGCATGGTTTCTTTTCAATGATGAGAACTCTCTCATCAAAATAGATATGTCAGAATATATGGAGAGGTTTAATGTCTCGAGACTGACAGGAGCGCCTCCAGGCTATGTAGGTTATGAAGAAGGCGGGCAGCTGACAGAAAAAATTCGCAAGAAGCCTTATTCCGTGGTACTCTTCGATGAAATAGAGAAGGCACATCCTGATGTTTTTAACATACTTCTCCAGGTTCTTGATGAAGGAGTATTGACAGACAGTTTTGGAAGAAAGGTAGATTTCAGAAATACTGTAATCATAATGACATCAAACCTTGGAGCCAGGCTGATCGAAAAAGCAACACCTCTGGGTTTCCAGAGGAACATATCCGAGATGCTTTACGAAAAGATAAAGGAAAACGTCCTGAGTGAACTCAAGAAAACCTTTAACCCCGAGTTCCTTAACCGCGTTGATGAGATAGTTGTTTTTCATCCTCTTGAAAAGGCTCATTTACTCTCTATTGTTGACTTGCTCGTGGAAGAGACAAACAGAATGCTGCTCGAACAGCAGGAGCTTGTCATTGAGGTATCTCTCGAAGTCAAGGAGTGGATCATAAAGCATTACTATCAGCCCACATATGGCGCAAGACCTATGAGGAGAGCTGTTCAAAAAGTGATAGAAGATCCGCTCTCAGAAGAACTGCTCAGAGGAAGATTTAAAGATATACATAAAATAAATATCATTCTCGAGGATGATAAGCCGGTATTTCTCGAAACAGTGGAAGCTGTCCCTGTCTTGTCTGGCATTAACTAATTGACGGTGAAATTCAAAACTCCCATCCTTCTGATAACTTTGCTTTTCGGAATCATGGTCGCCTTTTTCATCATCAGACCTTCACATGGTCCGAAGATAACAACAGTCGGAAGTGAAGCGCCTGATCTCCAACTCACAGATATCAGCGAAAACAGGCGCAGGCTTTCTGATATGAAAGGTTCAGTTGTTTTTATTAATTTCTGGGCAACCTGGTGTGAATCATGTATCGAAGAAATGCCATCAATCGAAAGGTTGTCAAGACTTCTGTCAGGAAACTCACAATTCAGAATCGTTACGATTCTTTATAAAGATGACCTGAGCAGGGCAATCAGTTATATGAAACAGAATGGTTATACTTTCCCGGTGTATCTGAATCCTGATGAATCTGCCGCAAGGAGCTTCGGCATTACCGGTGTGCCTGAGACCTTTGTTCTGGACAAAAAGGGGATATTGAGGAAAAAGGTAATAGGCCCTGCACCATGGGATGCTCCGGACTTTATACAGGCATTCCAGAATCTCATCAATGAACCATAAGAATACCAGTGAGGAAGATCAGGTCTCTTGAACCAGCGCTCCTTTTTACAGGAGCACTCTATTCCGATTCAGGCATCTTCGAATCTTCAAAAGAATTGCTCAGAAATAATTTTGGCGAGATCCTTTTTGAAAGCCTTCCAGTACAATGGGATTATTCCCTTCATTATAAAGATGAACTTGGCTGGCCCATTTCAAGAAAGTTTATTTTTTTCAATGATATGCTGGACCCCGGGACTATAGCAGACATTAAACTAAAGACCAATGAAATTGAAGATGCGTTTTCTCTGAACGGAAAAAGACGCATCAACCTCGATCCGGGGTATCTGACACTCGCAAAAATAGTGCTTGTATCCACGAAAAACTATTCACACCGGATTTATCTGAAAAAAGGGATTTACGGTGAGATAACATTAATCTATTATAAAGACGGCATATTCAAGCCCCACCTTTATACGTACAGGGATTATCAGGATAAGGCATGTATCGATATATTCCTGCATGTAAGGGGATTGCTTAAAAAGAAGCTGGACTCTTAAACCAGTACCAGATTATCCCTGTGTATGGCCTCTTCAGAATATTTATAGCCAAGGATCTTTTCGATCTCTGTTGTCTTTCTACCCTTTATTTTTTCAATCTCTGAAGATGAGTAGTTTGTCAGGCCTTTGGCAATACGGTTGCCCTTTGTATCGAGACAGTAAACAGCATCGCCTGTATCAAAATCCCCGGCAACAGACACAACGCCTGAAGGAAGCAGACTCTTCCCGCCTTGTGTGAGGGCTTTCACTGCACCCTCATCAATAACAAGGCTTCCTTTGGAACGACTGCTGTATGCAATCCATCCCTTTCTTGAAGATAACTTCTCCTTTTTCGGCATGAACATTGTACCAACGGATTTTCCTCCAATAAGCAACTTAAGGAGTCCATCCTTTCTACCGCTGATAATATTGACTAAAATCCCATGGTTTACGGTCCTTTTTGCAGCAAGGATTTTTGAATACATCCCTCCTGTTCCTACATCGCTTCCTGCACCTCCGGCCCTATCCTCCAGTTCGGGAGTTATTGTCTCAATACATTCGATAAGCCTTGCCCCTGAACTATGCTTCGGGTCTTCAGTAAACAGTCCTTCTACGTCCGAGAGTATAACAAGTCTTTCTGCCTCTACAAGGCTTGCGACAAGAGAAGCAAGATGGTCATTGTCTCCGAATTTGATTTCATCTGTTGCAACTGTATCGTTCTCATTAATGATGGGAATAACTCTGTATGTAAGCAGCGTCAGGAGTGTGTTTTTGGAATTGATATATCTTTTTCTGTCAGAAAAATCATCACGTGTCAGCAATATCTGTGCAACTTTCTTGCCATGATCTCCAAAGCTCCTCTCATATGCCCACATGAGACTGCTTTGTCCAACTGCTGCAGCTGCCTGTTTGAGTTTTATATCCCTCGGTTTTTCCTTCAATCCAAGCTTTCTCATGCCTGCAGCAATAGCTCCGGATGACACAATTACGATCTCATACCCTGTATCATGCAGTTCAGAAATATCGCTTGCTAAGGAGGAGATTCTTTTTGTATCAAGCCCTTCTTTTGAATTAGTAAGGATATTACTGCCGATCTTCACAACAAGTCGCTTCATATAATATTACCTCTGCAAAATTATACATCGGCATTGATCCTATTGTCATCAGGCAGGTTTCTGAAGATTAAGTTCGATTTCAGAATAAAATATGAGGCACTACAACACTTTCAATGCTGACTCTGTAACCCAGGGGTCAAACTGTGTATTAATACATCTCTTAAATTCCAGGAATGCATACTCCTTCCCCGGCGCTTGTCTGTGCGGTCTGTCTGCAGTCATTGAATCAAATGAGTCAGCCACATGGAGTATCCTTGCACCCACAGGAATATCTTCGCCCTTAAGGCCGTCAGGATATCCTTTCCCGTCTATTCTCTCATGGTGGTGGCGTATTAAAGGTATAATATCCCTTAACTGCTTGACCCGTTTGATGATTGAGACTCCCTGAACGGGAATTTTTCTTATCAGTTCAAGCTCCTTGTCTGTAAGATTCGCCGGCTTATCAATAAGCCCATTATTAATGATTATCTGTCCTATATCGTGAAGGAGGGCAGCAAGCCTGATTTTCTCCATTTCCTCCTCACTGAGCCCCATCGCTTTCGCAATCTTTATTGAATATGATGCTACCCTTTCAGAATGACCCCTCATCCAGGGCCTTTTCTCATCGATTGCGTTCACTATTGCCCTCACAAAATTAATAAACAACTCTTCGGTCTTGTAGTACGAATCAGAAATCTCGTCAATGATATCAAGAAAGAGATACTTATTTTGTTCAGTTTTATCAGTCCACAACTGCATTTGTTTAATACTTTCATCCAGGACCATCTCTTCCTTCTTGCGTATGGTTATATCATGGATAGCTCCCCTGTAATAGATTAAATTATTATTCGTATCGCGGACAGCACGTACACTCTCTGAAATCCATATCTTGCTGCCGTCCTTATGATAAACCTGAGATTCAAATCCTGAGACAACTTCTGTTTTTTTGATTAAATTCATGAACTTTGAACGACGTTTGGGCTCGATATATATTTGATCGCAATTGTCCTTCAGATCTGTCATAAGATCCTTTGGAGATTCATAACCCAAAATACGTGCAAGTGGTTTATTTGCTGCAATAAACTGTCCTTCTGATGAAGTTAAGTAAATTCCTTCAACAGAGTTTTCGAAAATAGCCCGATATATCTCCTCTGATTTCTTTAAGCGCCGCACTTCCATAGCCTGTGATATCTTCATTAAGAGTTCCTCCGCCTTAAATGGTTTTATTACATTATCAAAGGCACCAACTTCCCTGGTGCCTGTAGAAGTCTGTACGGTATCCTGACCTGCAATTATTATGCAGGCAAGATGGGGATCTATAACCAGCGCTGCCCGCATAAGTGCGATTCCATCCATATCAGGCGTCGCTGCGTCCGTCAAAAACAGATCAACAGAGTGATTCTTTAATGCCTCAAGCGTATGCTCCCATAACGCACTGCCTGATACCATGTAGCCGACCTTTGAGAGAATACCGCATAAAGAGGTCATGAATTCAATGTCCTTGCTGAAAACCAGGATCTTTTCTTTTTCAGGATTATTCATTTAATATTCCTTAATATATTCATAGTTTTTTCCCAATCGATAAAGAATAACAGATCGCTTTTCAAAAAAATATCGTAAAAAATATATTTTTATGTAGTATTTTTCCTACAATATTTACTCTATTATTCTACTAATCCATGTTTCACAGCATAACGGATAACTTCTGCTATGGAATTCATGTTCATTTTTTCAAGTATCCTTGTTCTGTAGGTACTTACAGTCTGTATACTAAGTGATAACTCCTGAGCAATTTCCTTTAATGTATTTCCCATGGCTGACATACACATTACCTGATACTCCCGATCAGAAAGCGTTTCATGAGATGGCCTTTCAACATATATCTCCAGCTCAGAGATCAATTTCTCGGCAAGTGAAGCATTGACAAACTTTCCTCCTTTTGAAATTGTCCTTATTGCAGCAATCAGTTCATCCGGCGCACTCTCTTTGGTCAGATAACCTGATGCGCCTGCACGTAAAGACCTTACCGCATACTGTTCCTCAGAATGCACACTCAACATGAGGACAGGGAGTTTAGGTTTTTTCTTCCTTACCAGCCTGAGAATTTCAAGACCATTTTTACCTGGCATCGAAATGTCCAGCAGAATCACATCATAATTATTTTCAGATATCTTATCGAGTGCTTCTAATCCATTGTCTGCTTCTTCAGAGACGATCATATCAGGAGTTTCAGATATAATCTGTTTCAACCCTTTTCGAACAATGGCATGATCATCAGCAATAAAGATCTTTATCATTCTTCTCTGCTCCCTTATTCAGCGGGATATTGACGTTTATTTTGGTTCCATTGCCATTAATTCCGACAATTCTTACACTACCCTGTAACAGATGGACACGCTCCCGTATACCGGTCAAACCAAATGATTGAGGGCTTGAAAGCTGCTCATCAATAATCCCTTTCCCATTATCGGCAACTTCCAGTTCTATTGTATCCGCAGCCTCTCTCAGGCATACTCTTACTAAAGTTGCATGCGCATGTCTCACAATATTAGTCAGGGCTTCCTGGAGTATGCGGTAAATAGCAGTGGAAGCATCCTGACTCAAAATAATATCATCAGGATCAAGGGTGAGTTCACATTTAATCCCTGTCCTTTTCTGGAATTCTCCTAATTGCCATTCAATTGCAGCTGCAAGGCCAAGGTCATCCAATAACCCCGGTCTTAGTTCTGCTGAAATCCTTTGCACTGTCTTCACAGCAGTATCGATCAGATCTGACATTGATTTTGTCTTTGTGAACAGTGTTTTTTGATCTCCTGGGATTTTGGCGTTTAACCAGCACAAATCCATTTTTAGCGCTGTCAACATCTGACCGAGTTCATCATGGATCTCACGTGCCATATACATCCTTTCCTTTTCCCTTGCAGACTGTAAATGTGCAGAGAGATTACGCAGCTGTTCACGCGATCTCCGCAGCTCCTCTTCAGCCTTTTTGCGCTCGGTTATATCTTCAACAATCCCTTCATAGTAGAGCAATTTCCCGTTTGTCCCGTATACAGCAATGGCATTCTCGGAAATCCATATTTTTCCGCCATCTTTCCGGTATACCTGTGACTCAAATCCCTGTACAACTCTATTCATGCGCATATGCCGGATAAATTCTCTGTGACGGTGAGGTTCGACATGGAGTTGACGCTCTATATCAGTGAGATTCATGATCAGATCTTCGGGCGAATCATATCCGAGGATACGTGACAGCGCAAGGTTAGCAGTAATGTAACGCCCGTTGGGTGCTATCTGATAGATACCACCTATCGCATTTTCGAAAATAGAACGATATTTCTTCTCAGCCTCCCGCAGACGTCTGACACTTATCGCACGGGATAAAATCTGCCGGAGCATTTCATAATTTAAGGGTTTCAGCATATAATCAAAAGCTCCTACCTTCATTGCATCAACAGCAGACTGAATTGTCCCCATTCCGGTTATGATTATGCCGATAAGAGAAGGGTCTATTGTAAGCGCATCCTGTAACAGGGAGATGCCGTCCATTTCAGGCATAACGAGATCAGTCAGGAGCAGGTCAAATGTCTGCTCCTTTAATTCCATCAGAGCGTCTTTTCCTGATGTATACCCTGCTACCAGATATCCATAACGCGAAAGCAGGTCGCACATAGGAGTCAGCGATTCTATATCATCATCAATAATAATCAATCGTCCTGATTCTAATTCAATCACAATAAAAATACCTCTATATACTATAATTTATAATAAGCACATGCTTCAATGTTTATTTGTTTAACCTACATTATAATTCATTTTTTGATTATTAACCTTATTTATTATAGCATTTGATATATTTTTACGCATCCAAAATGTGATGTTGTACCTGTTTTCGATTATCACGATTTTATAGTATTATTTGTATACAGAGTTTTATATGAAGAACCTTCGCAAAAAGAAAAAACCAAAATATCGGATTCCTATTGATGCAGTTTTAAAATTGAGAAGCCATCCTGTTTTGTCAAAAAAGGGTGAGAAAGGATATAGCAGAGAGCGTATAAAACATGAAAACAGAAAAAACATAAAAGATGAACATTTTGAAGAAAATGGTTGAATTTTTCGGTTTATTCTGGTAAATTTAAAGTGTTTTTATGGTGGAAGACAGAGAAAAGAAATCTGTTCTTGAGGCTTTTCTTTTTCTTTCAGGTGAAGTCTTAACATATGCTTCCCTGAAAGATGTAACTGAAATTCCTGAGCCTGAAGTAAAGAGGCTCATGGAAGATCTTATGAAAGAGTATAGAGAACGGAATGCCGGTTTGCTGATTGTTGAAATTGCCAATGGCTATCAGATGGTTACAAACTCTGAATATGCAGATTGGGTCAGGAAATTCAAAAGCACACAGGTATCGAGCAAGCTGTCAATGCCGGCCCTTGAAACACTTGCTATTATAGCTTACAGACAGCCTATAATAAGGGCTGAGGTTGAACAGATCAGGGGAGTCAATTCAGACAGTGCAATCAAAACACTGTATGAAAAAAGGCTTATAAAAATAATGGGGCGTAAGGAAGCGCCGGGCAGACCGTTTCTCTACGGAACAACGAGAGAATTTCTGCAGTATTTCGGTCTGAAGGATCTGACAGAATTGCCTACTCTCAAAGACCTTACAAGAGAAGAGGCAGCATGATTCAGGAGGTGAGCATGAAAAAGCTTTCTATATTAGTCACAACCCTAATAGTTACAATATTCATAACAGGTACTATCTATGCCGACACTACGTACATCATAAAAAAAGGCGATAACCCATCCAATATAGCAAAAAAATTCAAAACCAATCCGCAGGATATCCTCAAAGCCAACAATATAAACCCGAAGAATATGAAACCAGGGACAAGGATAACCATCCCGTCTGGCAAAGATGAACCTTTTCTGAAAAACACTTCTTTAAGAAAACAAAATACAAAGACCTCCCGGAATGTTGTTAAGAGCAATGTCAAAGTAATACAGCCTCAGGAAGATCCTTCTGCTCATATAGTAAAAAAGGGCGACACCCTATTATCCCTGTCGAAAAAATACTCGATACCGGTCAATGAAATCAGGGAACTCAATAATCTCAGGTCATCAAAACTGAAACCGGGACAGACGCTTACACTGAGAAAGACAGGGCCAAAAAGCTACACAGTGAAAAAAGGCGATAATGTTTACAAAATTGCAAAAAGATTTGATCTTGACATCGATGAATTGAAAGAGATGAACGGGCTCGAAACAGACCATTTAAAACCGGGGCAGAAGATACTTTTAGAGCATGAAACTGAGACTAATGAACCAAAAACCCATAACGCAATACTATCTCAGGCATTCTCACGTTCAGATCTCGAGGAAGATCTGATGCAGGCTTCAGAATCTGAAGAACACGGCACGAAAGACAGATTGATCCTCTTTGCGAAGAAACTGCTCGATATTCCGTACAGGTTTGGCGGAAACACCCTTTTGGGGATTGACTGTTCTGCTTACGTACAGAAGGTTTACAGTCTTATCGGCATCAATATCCCAAGGTCTGCAAGACAACAGTTTACGGAAGGTAATCCTGTTGATAAAGAAGAGCTTTCTATCGGAGACCTCGTTTTTTTCAGAACATATGCATCATTTCCCTCTCATGTGGGCATTTACCTCGGCAACAACCTCTTTATCCATGCCTCATCAAGGAGCAAAAAGGTAACCATAGACAGCCTTGAAACACCCTACTATATCAAGAGATTTATCGGAGCAAAACGTCTGATAGACGGAGAAGAAAAGAAGGACGAACCTCAGAAAGAAGGATAATTAACTCTCATAAATTACCTTTCCCATATCTGAAACATCATACCCGCCGAGGGTTGTTACCATATTTTTGAACTCACTGTCTTCCTGTATGATCTTTATAAGGCACTGGAGCATCTCTGTGTCAATAAATTCATGAGGTATTGCAAGGTCATAGCGTTCCTTTGCAAGCGGGATAAAATCGAGGGCAAGGGCCCGCGCTGATGCGAGGATAGCAAGTCCGGTGTCAGCAATACCTGTAAGCACTGCAGACGCAACACCCATGTGCGTATATTCTTCCCTTTCATACCCCTTTACATCTCCCGGATTTATGCCGAGATCCTTCAGGCATTTGTCTGTAAGAAGTCTCGTTCCTGCACCCGACTGCCTGTTAACAAAGAGGACATCTTTCCTCGTTAGATCTTCAAATCCATTTATATTCTTTGGATTGCCTTTGGGAACAATAAGACCCTGCTCCCGGTATACCAGATTCATGAGGATAATTTTCCTTCCGGAAAGCAGCCGTTGAATGAACGGCACATTATATTCTCCTGTTTCCTCATGGAGGAGGTGAGCTCCCGCCATATGCGCCTCGCCTCTTTTCAATGCCATCAGACCTCCCATTGACCCCACATGGGCTGAAGAAAGGGAAAATCCCGGAAACCTTTTCTTTAATATATTTGCAAGAAGGTCAAGGGCATTGTCATGACTTCCGATACAGACGATCGTTCTCTCGATATCAGATTTGGACCTCATTAACTCAATGTCTACTTCAGCGCCTGCACCTAAGCCCTCAGACATGGCAGGGATTCTTACAAAACCATCAGCCCTTACAAGAGACATAAGCACACCTGCGCCACGGGTAACCGGAGTTGCTATGAAATTATCTCCGACCTTTCCAACCTTCACCCTCAGGAATTCCTCCTGGCCAAGAACTGATGCTGCCTGCCTCGACATCTTTGCCCTGAGTATTTCAGGTTCTTCTATCTCAATTCCCTGCCATTTATACAAAAGGGGTTTGGCAAATAAATTGAATGTTATATAAGCAGATACCGGATATCCGGGAATACCGAGGACAGGTTTCTCTTTTACCCATCCAAGGATAACCGGCTTTCCAGGCTTAATGCTTACACCATGGAGCACTATTTCTCCAAGGTCCTTTATGGCCTTTGCAGTAAAGTCTTCTGAACCGGCTGAGGCACCTGCATTAATGACTATCAGGTCTCCCATATCATAGGCTTCGAGAATTGCCTTTTTCAGCTCTTCAAGGTTATCAGGGATGATCCTGAATCTGATTGGTTCACCTCCCCATTCACAGACAAGACTGCCGAGAATTCTTGAGTTGTACTCGATAATGTCGCCTTTCTTTAAATCAGAGCCCGGCTCTACAATTTCAGTGCCTGTAGGGATAATGACTACCTTCGGTTTCCTTCTGACTGACACATCAACATGTCCACCTGCGATCATTGCTCCAATATCAACAGGTCTTATCTTTTGATTTTCCGGCAGTATCAGTTCAGTTGCGATAATGTCTTCACCGATTACACGCACATGCTGCCAGGGTGTAGCAGGTGATATTATTTCAATGTATTCTGTTACAGTTGCCTCTGAACTCTGCCCTCCGCTCTTTGCTCTAATAACATTCACATCCTCGATCATTATAACTGCATTGAATCTGTCAGGTATGGGATCGCCTGTGTCAACATAAACAGTCTCCTCACCTGTTTTCAGTCTTTTGGGATTTCTCTCTGTTGCGCCGAATGTGTCTGCAAATCTTACTGCATACCCGTCCATTGCTGAGGAGTGATAAAAAGGAGAGGAGATGTCCGCAGTTACCGCCTGAGCGGTAATCCTTCCAAGGGAGTCTATGACCTTGATTATCTCGCCTGAAAGCGGTCTCAGAACCAGCCCGGAATCAAGCCTTTGAAGCCACTTTGACAGCGCCTCGTGTAAAGGAGTGCTTTCGAGGTAGATGTTAAGGGACATTATTGCTTGATCAGGAGTTTTTTGATCATTATCTTCAGTTCATCAAGGTCCGACGACTTAACAATATATGCCTCGGAAGCCCATACTGCAAAGTCATCCCTGTAATCATAAGCTGTAGACATAATGACCGGAATCTTTGGATTTTTTTCCTTCATCTGCCTCAGGACCCTGATACCGTCAATGTCAGGCAAAAGGATATCGAGGGTAACTATATCAGGGGATTCTTTTTCGAACATTTCAATCGCTTCCTGGCCATTCGATGCGACAACAACTTCATAGCCTTCATCCTCAAACTCCTCTTTATAAAGCCTTTGGATATGCAGGTCATCATCAACTATAAGTATTTTCATAATCATTCCTCCCTTTTATTGATCACTTACGGGTATTAATACCCTGAATGTACTTCCTGCACCTAATTTGCTCTCCACCTCTATGCTGCCTCCATGCTCCTCTATAATCCTGTGTGTTATCGTAAGGCCAAGTCCGGTTCCTGCCTTCTTTGTAGTAAAAAACGGATCGAATATGAATGGGAGGTCTACTTCAGCTATGCCTGCACCGGAATCTTTGAACTCAAACACACATGTACTATTTTTTGCATAGGTCTTCACTGATACTGTGCCATTGCTGCCAACCGCCTGAACGGCATTTTTCAGCATATTGAAGAATGCATCTTTGATCCTGTTAGGATCAACAAAAATATCAACAGGATTCCCTAACTCCTTAATGACGAATATATTCTTATCATCAATCTCTGACTCTATGAGTGCAACAACCTCATCTACGAGTTTGTTCGCATTAACAGTCTCCTTTATGATCCTTGTATCTTTAACAAAACTGAGGATTTCATTCAGTATGCCTTCAAGCCTTCCCACCTCTTTTGCAATAATATCGGCATACTCTTTCATATTGCCTTCCAGTTTCTTTTCGAGCCTTCTTGCAAACCCGCCGAGCGAGACAAGAGGATTCCGTATCTCATGGGCAACACGAGCTGCAACTTCCCCGAGCGCTGCCATCCTGTCTGTCTTTATAACTTTCTCACGCAGGTTTTTCAGCTCTGTGATGTCACTCACAACATTGACAGTCCCTATGAATTCACCTGAAATATCAAATATCGGGGAACTTGACGTAATAAAAGTACCTCCCATATAGGGGTCCTCGACCTCTTCAACAAATGCCTCTCTCTTCTGGACAGTCTTCTGGTGCGGGCATTCAGCCAATGGTTCTTTTGTTCCATGGAATACTTCATAACATTTCTTCCCTATGATTTCCTCAGGAGGTTTTCCCAATCTCAGGCTGACAGCTTTATTTATATTCTTGACAACATAATCTTCGGTAACAAAATAGACCATGTCTGATATAGACTCAAATATATTCTCAAGCTCCTGCTCTGTAAGCTTAACCTGCTCAAAGAGTCTTGCATTTTCTATAGCTGCCGCAACATGGTTTGAGAAGGCTGACAAGAAACGCATATCCTCCTCGGTCACAGGCCTCCTGTTGAAATAGTTGTCCACCCAGAGAACTCCCAGGACTTTGTCCCTGGATATCAGTGGCACAACAGTATAGGCCTGTGTTCCCAGTTGCTGTATGAGCAGCAGGTCCGAGAGCGGTTCACTGCCTACGTCATCAACAGTAAAGAGCTTTTTCTCCTTTACAGCCTTTGCAAGGATTGTATCTTCTGTAAGAGGTATCTCTATCCCCTGGCTCAGTTTATCAAAAAACGAGTCCTTTTTTGACGGACCGACTTCTATTTCGTGCATAATATCAGGCAATGTCTTTCTCTCAAGGGATAGCCTGTCCCATATATGGAATGCCTCATCATGGCTTGCCGGGCCTACACCCATCGCGCCTTTCAACAGATTTCTGTCTTCATCAACGAGAAAAAGGATAGCCCTGTTAAACCCAAGGCCATCACCCATAGTAACTGCAGTAAGAACCATCCTCAGCAATCTTTCAAGCTCAAGGGTTCCCCTCATTGCCGAACTGATAAAGAAAAGCCTCGACAGTTCCTGATTTCTCCTGACCAGCTCCTTTTCAACATTCTTCTTTTCAGATATATCCCTCGAAATTCCACTGATACCGATGACTTCTCCGGCAGCATTCTTTATAGGAGAGAGTGTGAGGCTTACAGATATGATTGTCCCGTCATGCCTTTTTCTGAACGTCTCGATCCTTCTGAGAACCTCTCCGTTTCTGATCCTCTGGTTATATTCCCACTCAGGGTCAAGAAGGTATTCAGGTACAAAAGGTAAATATTTTCCTAATGCATCTTCTTTGGTAAATCCATATATCCTATCCGCACCCCTGTTCCAGGAAGTGATGATACCATTCAGGTCAGAAGTGACTATTGCGTCTGCAGAATTTTCTATGAGGCTCTCAAGATACTCTTTTGTCTGGGTAACCTCATTATAGAGCTTGAGAACCTCGTCATGACAGAGCATCCTATCGGTTATATCCTGAATAAATACAACACATTCAGCAACCTCCCCTGCATTCTGATTAATGGGATAGACCGAAAGTTCGGCATAATGTGTAGCCCCTTCACGGCTTATCTTCTGGGTTACAACATTTACTTCGCCTGTTTTGAATGTCACCTCTGCAGCACAATGCGGACATATCAGGCTGTTGTTATGAAATACCTCCATACAGTCTTTATCCATAAGCTCAGCAACAGGCTTTCCTATCCACTTCCCGACAGAGTTGTTGACTGCGAGTATCCTGTAATTTCTGTCGAGTATCAGAACCCCATCGCGGATGTTTTCAAAGATCACCTCTGTAAATTTTTGTCTGTTAGCCAGGTCCATGAATAAACCTCTTACCGCTTCTTCTTTTGCATAGCGGTTTTGTAGAGTTCGATATATCTCAGGGCTGACCTTTTCCACGAGAAGTCAGTCTTCATCCCGTCTGTTATCATCTTGTTCTTCTTGTCATTATCTGTATAAACGCAAAAGGCCCTTTTCAGGGCATCCTTCAATGCAGAAGTAGTATAATCAGAAAAAAGGAAGCCGGTACCCTTCGATCTCAGAGGTTCAAAGTCTTCTATGGTATCCATAAGACCTCCGGTCTTTCTTGCAACCGGGATACAACCGTATCTCAGGGCCATGAGTTGTCCGAGTCCGCATGGTTCATATCTGGAAGGCATAAGGAAAAAATCTGACCCTGCATAAATCCTGTGCGCAAGCGGATCATCAAATCCAATGGTAACCGAGATCATCCCCTTATACTTTTTTGAAAATTCCTCAAAACCCCTGTGGAACATCTCATCACCTTTTCCAAGGATAGCAATCTTTACACCGGAAGACAAGATATCAGGAACCGATTCTATGACAATATCCAATCCCTTCTGTGCCGACAACCTGCCTACCATGCCGATAAGAGGCATGCGTTCGGCATTAAGCATGTCTGAGGGTCGAAACAGCTTCTGCAGGAGTTCTCTTTTGCAGATCATTTTTCCTGAGATATCATTACGACTGTATTGTGCAGGTAAAAATTCATCTCTTGAGGGGTCCCATTCATCGTAGTCTATTCCGTTAATAACACCGTAAAGATCATCCTCCCTTGTTTTCAATATACCTTCAAGTCCAAAACTGAACTCCTTATTAAGTATTTCCTTTGAATATGCAACACTGACAGTGCTCAAAATATCCGCGGATATAATCCCCGCCTTCAGAAAGTTTATCTTTCCGTAAAACTCTATACCATCAGGCGTAAAAAGATCCCAGCCGAGATTAGTGAGAGGCATCTCTGATGCTGGGAAAAGACCCTGATATCCGATGTTGTGTATCGTGAATACAGTAGCTGTCCTTTTGAAAAACGTATCATTTTTATATACCGTCTTAAGGTAAAGCGGGACAAGTCCTGTCTGCCAGTCGTTACAGTGTATTACATCCGGCCTGAAATCAAGGGCCTTGCATGTTTCTATTATGCCTCTCGCAAAGAAAATGAATCTTGATGCATTATCAGCGTAATCTCCTTTAGGCGTCCCATAGAGCTCCTGTCTGTCGAAAAATTCATCGCACGCTATGAAATAATTGTCATATTTATCACTGAATACCCTGCCCTCTGTTACCCTGCCCCCAACAGGAACCTTTACTGTAATCCCTGTATAATTCAGAGATGATCGGCTCTCTTTTATCCCTTTGTAAAGAGGAAGGATAATGCGCGCGTCCTGTTTGATTTTCCGGTATTCTTTGCACAGGGCGCCGGCCACATCTGCAAGCCCGCCGGTTTTTACATATGGCACTGCCTCAGAAGAGGCTATCAGGATCTTCATATTTTCGCTTCTCTCATAAATCTGGCGGATTCTTCGGGAGGGGTTGGATTGATATAAAAACCTGATCCCCATTCAAACCCTGCTATTTTTGTAAGCTTTGGGACTATTTCTATATGCCAGTGGTAGTAATCATTCACCTCCTCAGTAAATGGAGAAGTATGGAGCACGAAATTATACGGCGGTATATCAAGTATTTTATCGATCTGTTTTAAGACCATCTGAAGTATCTCTGCCAATAGTGAAAAATTGTTGTCAGGAGGATAAAACCCTGACTCATGCTTCTTCGGCAAAATCCATGTCTCAAATGGCGCTCTTGGTGCAAATGGTGCAATGGCAACATACCGGGCATTTTCATAGATAACCCTTTTTTGGGAATCGAGTTCCTGGCTGATCACATCACAGAAAATACATCTTTCTTTTAGATCATAATAACGTTTTGCTGCATCTGTCTCTTCTTTTACCAGTTTCGGTATGATCGGCAGACCGATCAACTGGGTATGGGAATGCTCAAGAGAAGCGCCTGCGGCCTCTCCTTCATTTTTGAAAATCAGGACATATTTCAGTCGCTTGTCCTTCCGCAGATCATTGAGTCTTTGATAATAGGCCCAGAGTGCGTCTTCCACTCCTTTTAATGATATCGTTGAAAGCGACTGCATATGATCAGGCGTCTCTACTACAACCTCATGTGCGCCTATCCCGTTCATCTTGTCAAAAATTCCCTCTCCGGTCTTGGTCAGGTCTCCAAATATCTGAAGCGCAGGGAACTTGTTCGGCATGGTCCGCAATGTCCACCCCGGAGAATTGGGTTTTGTATCGGCAGGTCTGAAAGCCATTATCTCCTGTGGTGTGGTATATTCGTTACCCGGGCAGAATGGGCAGAACCCTCCCCTCTTTTTCTGGGAAGGTGAAATAAAATCTGTTGGTCTTTTACCCCTTTCAACAGAAATGATTACCCATCGACCGGATATAGGGTCTTTCCTCAGTTCAGACATATTTCCTCCATCTGTCGTAAGACGCAGGACGTAATGCGTCAGAAGCTGCTGAATGCCTTGCGCCTGATGCTTAACGCCTATCGCCTATCGGATTTGGTATTATTATATCACAATGAGATATAATCACTCATGAAACCTATGTTTATACACAACCTCGTCAATAGCCACTTTGAAGACCCTTCGCTTTTTGTCAGGATCATGAGAGAGAAGAGGGCATTTTTGTTTGATATAGGCAATATCACAAAACTCCATCCAGGCGACCTCCAGAAAATAACAGACGTCTTTGTTACTCATACCCATATCGATCATTTTATAGGATTCGACACCCTTCTCAGGTCGTTATTAAGGAGAGAAATTCCTTTAAGAGTCTACGGTCCTTCAAATATTATTGACTGTGTTGAGGGCAAACTGAAGGGTTATATGTGGAACCTTATAAAGGAATACCCCTTAAGGATAGAGGTCTTTTCCCTGGATGGAAATTCAGTAACCTCTTCCGGCTTTTACGCTGAGAACCGTTTTCAGAGAATAGACAGGGGCAACTCCCGGTTTGACGGTACCCTCGTGAAAGAACCGCTCTTTACAATAAAGGCCCTGCAGCTAAATCATCAGGCCTCATGTCTTGCTTATTCACTTGAAGAAGAATTTCATATCAATATCAACAAGGCATCCCTGAATGATATAGGCCTGCCTGTCGGGCCATGGCTTTCTGAATTGAAACGCGCCATCAGAGAGAACAGGCCGGGAGAGACAGAGCTCGTTGTCTCTGACAGAAGATTCTTCCTGCGGGAATTAAGAGAGATTGCAACAATAACAAGAGGCCAAAAGATCTCATATGTAACTGATATAGCAATTAATAATGAGAATATCGAGAAGATCATTGAATTCGCGCGGGATTCTGACACCTTATATTGCGAAGCATATTTTATGGACAAAGATATGGACAGGGCTTTACAGAGATTCCATCTTACTGCAAAGATAACCGGCAGGATTGCAAGAGAAGCAGGGGTCAGGAATCTTGTTGCCATGCATTTTTCGCCAAAATACAGGAAACAGGATGAGAAGCCTGAAGACGAAGCCCTGAGGGAGTTCAGGAATCAGACCTCTTAAAAGTCAGAACAGCATTTAATCCGCCAAAACCGAATGAATGAGATATTGCATGCCGTACCTTAGCCTTGCGAGTCTCAGTCACATAATCAAGGTCACACTCAGGATCCCTCTCTTTCAAGTTTACTGTTGGCGGAATGATTCCTTCTCTCATGCTCATTAATGTAAAAGCTGCTTCAAGCGCACCCGATGCAGCGAGCATATGGCCTGTTAAGGATTTGATCGAGGTGATAGGTATATGACCGGCTTTTCTGCCAAAAGACAGCTTGACCGCCTCGGTCTCTGTCTTGTCACCGAGGGGCGTTGATGTCCCGTGGGCATTGATAAAATCGATATCATCCGGTTTTAAACCTGCTTCATCTATTGAGATACTTATTGCCCTTGATTCACCTTCTGATGACGGCTTTGTCTGATGGAATGCATCTGTTGTATTTCCGTAGCCTGTAATTTCACCATAGATCTTCACCCCTCTTTTCACTGCACTCATATAATCTTCCAGCACAAGGATGCATGCGCCTTCTGAAAGCACAAATCCGTCGCGTGTCCTGTCAAACGGCCTGCTTGCAGAAGCACCATTACCCCTTGATAATGCTCCTGATGCTCCATATCCCTCAATACATATCCTGCATATCGGTGCTTCGGTGCCACCGCAGAGGATCGGACCCGCATAACCGGTTCTGATTAACCTGTAAGCCTCACCTATAGCGCTTGTGCCTGACGCACATGCATTGGATATGCCGAGGCAGTAACCTTTTATGCCGAGCTTTTGAGCAACATAAGATGAAGCCATACTGATTGTTGTTGATGACATGAGATATGCAGATGTCCGTAAAGTGTGAGGCGTAAAGCCTGAGGAATATATTTTTTGGATCTCTTTTTCTAATGTGCTTATACCGCCGCGGCCTGAACCGATAATTACACCTGCTGACAAGGGTATTGAGTGAGGAAAGAGGAGACCCGCATCTTCGGCTGCCATTATTGATGCAGCTGCTGCATATTGCACGAAGGGATCAAGGCGCAACATCTCTTTTTTGGATAAATACCTGCCTGCATCAAACCCTTTCAATTCTCCGGCAACCTTCCACTGAAGATGAAAAGTATCAAATTTGGTTATGGGTGTTATTCCGGATAACCCTGCTTTTGCAGAATTCCAGGAGTCATCAAATGAATTCCCGATAGGACTGACAGCGCCTATCCCTGTCACAGCAACCCTGTTCATTGCCTATTATAATATCACAGTATGGCCTGCCATGCCTTTCGGATTCATTGCCGTTCTGCATCGCATATGGTATTATTATAAAAATTCCCGGTATCTGAGGGGGTCAATTGGTAGGGGATATACTAAAAAACAGACGAGAAGAATTAGGGCAGGATCTCAGGGAAATCTCAAATACCCTTAAAATAAAATATGATTATCTTAAAGCGATTGAGGATGGAACTCTGGAAAATCTTCCTCAGGAGGTTTATGTAAAAGGCTACATACGCGAATACGCTGAACACCTCAGAATAGATCCGGAATCTGCCATCAATGCTTATGTGCAGCAAATATCGCCACCCCAAGTTGAAAATAAGGACTTTCCCGAAAAAGAGCCGGAGAAGAGGAAAATACCGAAGATAGGGTATGTGCTCATTTCCCTGCTCTTCATTCTCATCACCATAACTGTCTCGTATAAGATATTTTCACAGAAAGGTAAAGATATAAACCGCTCTGCAGAGCAAACTCAAAAAGAGATATCCTCACCGTATGCTGAACCGATGAAAAAAACACCTTTTTCTTCCGTAGTAAAGCCCGGGAAAACCACGCTCTCTGATAGTAAAAAGGAGACACCGTTAGCAAATACTGAAACAAAAAAAGAAATTGTGCCTCCAAAATCAGATGTATCCCGGCAGGTTCTCGAGGTCTTTGCCACCGATACAACATGGCTTCTGGTATTAATAGATAAAACTGATCCAAAAGAGATGCTGTTGAAACCCGGTGATTCAGCAAAATGGCATGCAAAAAACTGTTTCTCTCTGAAAATCGGAAATGCCGGAGGCATAAGGTTAGTATTCAATGGAAAAGAAATTAAGAAACTGGGCGAAAAAGGTCAGGTAATCAATATAGATCTTCCAAGCGCCGGCATATAGACTTGGCTGAAAACAGCGTGTTTAATCCCTTTCTTTTTTGCTGATCTTATGGCATCAGACAGAGACAAAAGACGATTCAAAAGATATAAATACAAATCAGCATTCTCTATCTCTCTAAAAGAAAACACATTAAAGGGCAGGATAACCGATTATTCTTTAAAGGGCATCGGTTTCATCCTGAATGATATTGCCAATATACCTTCTGGTTCTGACGTCAGTTTCAGGATCGACGACTTTAATCTCAAAGACGAAGGCAAGATTGTATGGTCAGAGAAAACCGATTCATATCTTAAGGGCAGTATTGAGAGGAACACTATCACCGGCCTTCTTAAACACTTTCCACTCGCTGAAATCCTCATTGATCTGCAGAGGAGTGAGAAGAACGGCATACTCGACATACGACATGGCTCTGTAATAAAGAGAATCTATATAAAAAACGGGGATATGGTCACCGCCACTTCAAATCAAAAAGAAGACCGGTTTTTAGAGACCCTGCTCAGAACAGGGAGGATAACCACTGATCAGTATAAAAGGGTTATTGACGCCTCAAATAAAGAAATGAAAAAACAGGGAGCAGTTCTTGTTGAACTCGGATATCTCAGGCCAGAAGACCTCACTGGGCTAGTAAGACAACAGGAAGAAGAGATCATCCTCAGCCTCTTTCAGTGGGAAGATGGAATATTTAATTTTAAAGAAGGTCACCTGCTTTCAGATAAAGCCATTCAGCTCAAAATGAGCGCTGCAGACCTTATTTACCGGGGGGTCAGTAGGATCACGAACATTGATCACATCAGGAATGCAATGCCTCCTCCGGATACAGTACTCGGTTATTCTGCCGATCCAATGGATTTATATCAGGATGTAAACATCGACCAGACAGATAAAGACATATTATCCCTTATAGATGGAAAACGAACTGTACAGGAAATATTTTCTCTTACTTCCCTGGACGAATCCCGGGCATTGAAAATTCTCTATGCCCTGCTCTGCACCAGGATAATCACTCCCATTGAAAAAGGATTCCCTGATGAAAGCATGCACGAAGATATATTGAGGGAAGAGAAAATAGCCATAGATACTGATTTTTCAGACAAGGTTGAATATCTCTTTAACAGACTGGATTCTCTCGATTACTACAGTTTTCTGGAGATAGAAAAATGGGATGCTCCGGATAAGATCAAAAAGGCATATTACCAGGCAGCCAAAAAGTTTCATCCTGATAAACATTTGCATCTCCCTTCCGATACATTTAAAAACAAGCTGAATAACATCTTTGCTCATTTAAATGAGATCTACAAAATCCTTTCTAACCCTGAGAGGAGGATGCAATATGATAAAGGCCTGTCTGTAAAACAGGAACCATTACACAGTAGCAATACTAACCATGCAAAGGTCAGATTTCAGGAAGGCGAAGAGGCTTTCAGGAAAGGTGCATATGCTGAGGCAAAGGAATTATTCGGACAGGCTATTTATCTAAACAGTTCGGTAGCCGAATATTATTTTAATCTTGGCCTCGCCCTTGTGAAAACTGATGAATTACGCGAGGCGGTAAATATCTTCAATCAGGCACTCAAACTTGATCCAATGAATGCGGATTATCTTGCAGAACTCGGCCATATCTATCTTAAACTCGGTCTGAACCTGAGGGCACAGTCCACCTTTGAAAAGGCGATTAAAATGGACCCTTTTAATACAATGGCATACGATGGACTGAAGAGGATAAGGGATTCTTCTCAATGATTGTTCGGGCAAAAGTTATTGAAGAAGGTGTATATTAAATAGATATGATTAAAAACTCATTCAGCATTTTAAACGGAATCGGTGAGAGGCTCGAGAAGAAGCTCTGGCGAAACGGAATACTTACGTGGGCTGATTTCATTAACGCCACTGATATAGATTTCATAACCTCACAGAGAAAAAGCTTTTTTGATGAATGCCTGTCCTCTGCGCTCAGGGAGCTTGATAATTCAAACGCAGTTTATTTTGCAACTACCATAAAGAGAAGGGACCACTGGAGGCTCTTTGACACTTTCAGGGATGAAGCAGCATATCTTGATATAGAAACAAATGGTTTTATGCCGGGAAGCGGAGGTTATGTAACTGTCGTCGGTATATATGACGGGCATGATTATAAATGTTTCATAAGAAATGTGAACCTCACATGTGAGAATCTGAGGAATGAATTCTCCCGATATAAATATCTGATAACATTTTATGGCGCAGGATTTGACATACCGTTTCTTATGAGGTCAATGCCGGATCTGAGGTTTGATATACCCCACTTTGATATCTGCTTTGGTTCGAGAAAGATCGGTTTTAAAGGAGGATTAAAAAAGCTTGAGGTGGATCTTGGAATCGAAAGAGACGAGGCTATCAGGAATCTGGACGGATATGACGCTGTAAAACTCTGGGAACATGCTCAGAGGGGAAACACCGAAGCAATGGAAATCCTTAAACTGTATAATAAGGCAGATACGGTAAACCTCGCTAAAATAGTAGATTTTATCTATAACAAATTAAGATTACAGACAGGCATAGAGGAGTATCTATAACTACTATCGAACATCATAAGCAAGACCTCACCTGCAATATAACCCTTGCTGTTAGTCTTTATGAAACCCATGGTCAGGCCTTATGCGCTGACGAGAAACTTCAGGCCCTTTTCAAGCTTGAAGGATATACAAAATTCAAGATAGCATTGTATACCTCAAAACATCCATGAGCGACTCTGATAACTGGATAAAAGATGAATTGCTCCAGGCCTTCTATGCTGTTGTAGACGATTTTAAGAACGGCGCAATCGAAGAAGATCTGTTCAAAGAGAGGCTCCTGAGGCTGGCAGAAAGATATGAAAGACGTATCGGAAAAAAGGAACTGACCATTGAGCAGAAAGATCTGTTCTAACGGGAAAATACCTCATTCAGTAATTCGTCTGTCATTAAACATTTCTTTCTCTCTGCTCATAATTCTTTTGTCCGGTAAGCTGACATACAGCCTGAATAATAATCAGTCTTATGCTTATGAAGATAAGCTTTTAGCCTGCATAAATACATACAGAGTTGAGAATAGCCTTCGACCCCTTTCAATGGATGCTACCCTCAATAAACTTGCAAAAAGCCAAAGTCAGTATATGCAGAAGAAAAACGCCTTGAATCATGACCATTTTGATGAAAGATTCAGCAAAAGCGGACGATCTCTATGCGTTGAAAATGTGGGTTGGAATTACCCAACTCCTGAAGCCCAGTTGCAGGCATGGAAAACGTCTGGCGGCCACAATAAGAACCTTCTGAATAAGAAGATAAAACACGCAGGCATTGCCAGATCCGGATCATATGTAACATTCTTCGCCTGTGAATGAACAAACCCCATGCAGAACATCGAAGAATTCTTTCTACCTTTGCGGGTTCAAGTTTGCAACTTGAATTTTGAAAAGTGATGAAGATAGCGGTATAATAATCAGACAATTTTCTTAGATGATAATTTGCAGCCATAAATACATCATTATGAAGCAAAAGAAAGACCAACAAAATATCATGCAGGATTTTAAATTACGCCAGAGCCGTCAGTTCATAGCTATCGCTTTAACATTGCTTTTCCTTATCTTGCTTACCTTGATCTATAAGCGCCCTGATCTATTTGGAGAATTTTCAAAGGACACGATTTTTGGCGCACAGATTATTCTTATAGCAGCCTTTGCGGGATACAGCGCTTTAAACTGGAGATGCCCATCGTGCAATAAATACCTGGGTAACAATATTAACAGACGCATATGTAGAAAATGCGGAACCAGATTGTGTTAAAAGTGATCTCACCGAAAGAAAACTTCAAACTCCATCCTTTGCTTTGATATCGTGTCAATTTTAATTTGCAACCACAGGTATGTATGTCAACAGTCTCATGATATGATTTCGTTTTTCTTCCGGTAGATATATAATTTAATATATGAGGATCCCTCAGAGAAAACTCGGCAAAACCGGGGTAAATGTGACTATTATGGGACTCGGCGGTGAAGGAGTTCTCCGGACATTCGGGCATGAGAAAGAGGCCGAGCGGCTTATCAATTCTGCAATCGATCTCGGCATCAATTACTTCGAATCTGCGCGCGCTTATTCCGGAAGCGAATCTTACTATGGGATTGCGCTGAAGGGTCGAAGGAAGGATATCTTTTTAACCAGCAAGTCGCATGCCCGTGACAGAAAAGAGGCGATCGCCCATCTGCAGACAACGCTCAGAAATATGAAGACAGACCATCTTGATCTCTGGCAGGTGCATGACGTACGGACCGAAGATGAGATAGATGAGATTTTCGGAAAAGGTGGCGCAATAGAGGCATTTATAGAGGCAAAGGAGAAAGGCCTTACACGATTTATCGGCGTCACAGGACACCACGATCCTGCCATTATACGCAAGTGCCTTGAGAGATTCGACTTCGATACTGTGCTCATCCCTGTCAATCCAGCCGAACCGCATTATAAGAGCTTCGTCAGTCATGTGATTCCCTTTGCCGCTGAAAAGCAGATAGGCATTATTGCGATGAAGGTCTATCTCCGTGGTCTCGCCGCTCAGATTAATCCTACAGGGCTTCAGCACTTCTATCGTTATGCCCTCTCTTATTCAGTCTCCACTGCAGTTATCGGCTGCGATACGGTGGAACAACTTGAAGAGAATGTACGCTTCGCATCATCCTTTACACCAATGTCCCCTGAGGAACAAAAATTGCTGTCTGAAAAGCTCTCCCCCATGGCAAGGAGACTCATGTATTACAAGCCTTAAAAATGAAAACTGAACAAGACTCTTGATAAGAATTCACTATTGAGATTACAACAAGGCATCTTAGAGGGAGCATAAATGGATACGTTTAATCAGTCGGCATGGGCACAGGAAAAGTTTTCAAAAGACTTTCTTGAAAAAGCTGATATTTATATCCAGGAACGCAGAAAGATGATCAGCAATATGTCTTCTCTGTTTTCTTTTTATTTCAATTTGAAAAGAGATATCCATATTTTGGACTTAGGGTGTGGCGATGGGGTGCTCACCGAAGAAC
>Ga0315273_10000491_pt1 | contig 41730 bp, 37 predicted proteins | sample YL17G02_0_MG_FD_205753 | JGI IMG/M metagenome (GOLD analysis project Ga0315273, IMG submission 205753) | Sediment microbial communities from Yellowstone Lake, YNP, Wyoming, USA - YL17G02_0 | ecosystem: Environmental > Aquatic > Freshwater > Lake > Sediment | place: USA: Wyoming | collected...
CTCTTCCTGGCCTAACTTCCTCCTAAATCCGCCGCTATTTACGTCAATAACTACCAGGCCTTCAGTGGGCTCGATAACCAGATAGGCCTTGGACTTAAGGTAAACGTGGGTTTCAAAAATCCGGTTGATCTGCTTCTCGATGTCCTTATCGGCAAATAAATCCTCGCCCCGGTAAAGAACTATCCTGCTGCTTAAATAACGCAAGAATGTCTGGATAAAACGCTTGATCCGGTAATATTCCGGCTTGGAATCTACAATTAACTTCGCCACATCATCGGTAAACGAATCTCTGATTACCCTTAAAGTCAAATCATATTCTTCGTAAATCAAAGAGGGCGCTTTTTTGCGCTGGTTTATCTTCTCAATCCTTGACCAGAGCTTAAGCAGAAAAAAGGCATCCCGTTGTAATTCTTGTTTGGTCCTGCCCATGGCTGCAGTGCGCACGATAAAACCCCTATCCTTCGGCAGCTTTAATTCCTGAAATGCCTGCCTCAGCCGCCTTCGCTCGTCTTCATCCTCAATCCTGCGCGATATTCCGATCTGATTATCCTGGGGCATAAGCACCAAATACCTTCCGGCTAAACCAATATGCGTGGAAAGCCGCGGGCCTTTGGTGCCGAATGACTCCTTGACCACCTGCACTAAAACTTCCTGGCCTTGTTTTATTTCCTTAGGGCTAACCTGGCTAGATGTATCGGCAGACTCAAAGGCAAATTCTATCTCCGATAAATAGAGAAAACCTTTCTTGGGTAAGCCGATATCCACAAAGGCTGCGCCAAGCGAAGGAAGAACCGCTTCAATCTTACCCCGATAGATATTTCCGACGATAGTCTTATCCTGCGGCCGTTCCAGATAATATCCCTCCAAGCGGCCTTCATTAACTATGGCTGCCCGTTTTTCCTGCGGTTCAATGTTAATTAAAATTTCTTTCGACATGTTTAATCTCGATTCCCTCCGGCAATTGCTTCTTTAGTCTTTCTTTAAATTCTACTGGATCGATTAACTCTTTGAGCAGTATGCTCGCCTCTTCATTATCGCTCTCTAAGCCCAATTTCAATGCCCGCTTAATACTCAGCTTCGGGTGCGGGCTAAACCCTTCCGTCATTTTAAGGGGTAAATCTGCCCGGCGCATTGCCCGCATAAATAGCCGCATCAGGTCTAAGTGCGAAATATATCTCATTAGGCCTTTCTTACTAAAAGTAAAAGTCATCTTAGGCATCAAACTTCTATTGTACGTTACCCATAAAAAAAGTCAAGCAAAGGTTTGCCAAAATTAACTAACCTTGACACCGCGGCCAAAATATGTTAGATTTAAACATTATGGAAGAGCTCGCTAAAAGCAAACAGGAACTGGAACGCACCAAGGTTGAATTAGCTATCCTCTACGAAATCTCCAATGCCATGCGCACGACCTTAAAGCTGGATGAGATTTTGTATATCATCCTTACCGGAGTAACTGCGCATATCGGCTTGAGCTTTAACCGGGCAGTGCTATTTCTGGTCAATGAGAAGGACAACATTATTGAAGGCAAGATGGGTATTGGGCCGGAAACCGGCGAAGAAGCCAACCGCATCTGGACCCAGATTGAACAGGAAAAAATGGGACTGGATGACTTGATTAATAATTATAAATTCGCTAATAACGTGACTGAATCCGGATTTAACCGCCAGGTGCGCCGCTTAAAAATCACCCTGCAAGAGCGCAATGGCGGATTGCTGGCTTTAGGCGTATTAGACGGGATGCCTTTACATTTAACTAAAGAAACTATCCTCAACTACAAAAATGACCCGGTTATCCAGATATTAAGCTCGGAGGAATTAGCAGTCGTGCCTTTAAAAGCAAAAGATAAGGTCAATGGCATAATCTTAGCCGATAATTTCATTACCAAAAAACCGATTACCAAAGACGATATCCGTATGCTGATTATGTTGGCTAACCAGGCTGGCCTGGCAATAGAGAACTCTCAATTATACGAAAAAACCGTGATGCGCAGCCACACCGATTCGCTGACTGACCTTTGGAATCACGGTTATTTTCAGTATTTACTGCAGGCAGAGTTAGACAAGACTAAAATCACCCGCAATCCTTTAAGCCTGATTATGCTGGATATCGACGATTTCAAGATTTATAATGATAAACTCGGGCATCAGGCAGGAGATAAAATCTTAAAAGATTTGGCCTTATTGCTGAAAGACCAATCCCGCAAAATGGATTATGTCTGCCGCTATGGCGGCGAGGAATTTACCGTTATTCTGCCCCAGACCGATAAGAAAGAGGCATTTTTAATTGCCGAGCGCCTAAGGTCAGATATTGAAAAACAAACCTTTGTCCACGAAGAAATCCTGCCCAATAAAAAATTAACTGTGAGTTTAGGGTTGGCTTCTTTCCCTGAGGATGGCACTTCACCTTCAGAACTGCTCGCCTATTCCGATAAAGCCCTTTATCAAGCCAAGAGTAAAGGCAAAAACAGCACCTGCTATTAGGCTACACCGGCTCTGGCACGGCTAAATCCGGCTCTTTATCGATTTTTGGCCTGTCTTTGGCAAATTTCACCGAGACAATTTTAGATACTCCGGATTCCTCCATGGTAATGCCGTACATCACCGAGGCATTAGCGATAGTTCTTTTATTATGGGTAATCACGATAAATTGCGATTCTAAAGCAAACTCCTGCAGGACTCGGCTGAACCTATCCACATTGGCTTCATCCAAAGCTGCGTCAATCTCATCTAAAATACAAAACGGCGAAGGCTTAACTTTAAAAATAGCAAAGATAAGCGCTATCGCGGAAAGCGCCTTTTCTCCGCCGGAAAGCAAAAGCACATTTTGCAGCTTCTTTCCCGGAGGCCGGCAGATAATCTCGATTCCGGATTCTAAAGGATCCTGCTCATCAATTAAGAAAAGCTGGGCATCGCCGCCGTTAAAGAGCAATTTGAAATAATTGCGAAATTCCCCTTTTACCCGCTCAAAGGTTTCCATAAACATCTTGCGCGTGGTGCGGTTAATCTTAAGGATAGCCTCATGCAGGGAATCTTTGGCGGTCACCAAATCATCCTGCTGCTGGATTAAGAAATCATAGCGCTTTTTTAATTCGTCGTATTCCTCAATCGCCACCAAATTCACGGTTCCGTAGGAATCTAATTTTTCTTTTAATCTCTTTATCTCTTCAGCCAGCGCATTAACTTCGAGATTCTCAGCCGTATCCTGAACGCTCTCTAAGTCTACTTTATAAATTTGCGCGAGCCTGTCTTTGATGCTCTGATATTTAAAGTCTAAATCTTTATTCTGCATCTGTAACTCATATAATTTATTCTTTAAACTATCCAACTGCGACCTATCCAATTCTATCTTCTTAACTATATCGCTTGAACCGTCGGAAACGGCTTGATATTGCTCTTCGGCCTCTTTGAGCAAAGTATTTTGGCTCTGAATATCCAGCCTTGCCTGTTCGATCTTATTCTCTAAATCTTTAATCTCTGATTCTAGGGATTCTTTCTTGTAGGCGGCATCTTGCAGCTGTTTTTCCAGATTCGATAAACTGCCCTTATCCTGGTTATAGGTCTCTTCTAATAATTTAAACGTAGTTTCATCGGAACCAATGCGTTTATTCAACGCCTCTAACTCGGTTTTAGTCTTGGTAATAGCGACTAAAACCTTTTCTTTTAAACCTGTATTCTGAGAAATATTATTCTGAGCCTCGGCAATGGCATCTTCGGCCTGCCTGTGCTCATTCTCAGCCACAGCGAGATTTGTTTGTAACCCGGATGCCTTGTCATTTAAAACCAATAGTTCTTTCTCTACATCACCCAGCTCGATGGCCACAATATCCTCTTCTTCTTTAATTTTGTTCACTTGTTCTAATATAGCCTGCTGGCTGGATTTTTTATTGGCGATAGTGATTTCCTGCCGGCGCAACTCCTGCTCTAAAGCCTGGATTGATTTCTTCAATTCATCAATTTGGCTTTCTTGGGCTGCCTTGGTATTTTTCACTGCCCCTAAATCTTTTTCTATCCCTTCTATCTTCTGGCTTATCTTTTGCGTATCCAGGTCAATGGGTTTAGCCTCGCCGGATAACTTAAGACCTTTTATTTGGGCGATTTTAATTACCAGGCCTGAAAATTTCTCGGCAGGCAACTTATCTAAATAGATAACTGCATTCATGGATTCGCCGATATCCGCGTATTTAGTCTTTAATTTATCTAAGAATTCTTTATGCGATTCCAGGGCCAGCTTTTGTTTTTCTAAGTCACCGATTTTGGCATTCAAGTCAGCTAATGACATACCGTGGCTGTCCAATTCCTGATTGAGATTGGCAAGCTTAAGATTTAAGGCCGAGAAAACCTGCTCTAAACTTTCTAGTTCCTGGGTAATATTATTTAAATTATCCTCGGCCGCTGCCTTTTCTTCATTCACCTTGGCATCCTCTATCTGGAGCCTTTTTTTACGCGCCAGGCCCATCTGTTGTTTGGCAGCAATGTCAGCGATTTCATTCTTAACATTAGTAACTTTTACTACCAGCTCTAAGATGTTCTTTTTAGTTCTGGTAATAGTTTCTAATGCCGCCTTGATAGCCGTATTGATATTATTCAATTCGCCGGCCCTGGCTTCCAAAGCATGCTGTTTCTCTTCGATATTTTTATGGATATCGGCGTACTCTTGCTTAGCGTTATTTAATTTTTCTTCGTCGAGAATAAGCCTATTTTTAGTCTGCTCGATTTGGGTGGCGAGATATTTATTGTTTTCCTTTAATTCGCTGATTTTTTCCAGGTTAAAACTAATGCGCTCCTTATTCCTGATGGCCAGGTTATCCAGATTTAATATCTCATTCTTAACGGACATCAGCTTATCTTCTAAGTTTTTTAATTCCTGCTGATGGCTGCTGATTTTAAACTCTTGGCTTTTAATCTTCTCGATGAGTTCGGCCTCTTGATTCTCTAATTGCCCGATTTGCCGGGTGATTTCATATTTTTCTTTGATGAGTTGATTCTTCTTTAGAATAGCTAAACTTATCTCTTTGGTTTTCAATTCTTCAAATACCTCTTTGTATTTACGCGCCTTGTTGGCCTGGCGTTCCAGAGAGCCGATTTGGCGCTTTACTTCGGTAATAATATCGTTGACGCGCAGGAGATTCTGCTCGGTCTCTTCTAATTTGCGCATGGCCTCTCTTTTCTGGGCTTTATATTTGGTAATACCTGAGGCCTCATCAAAAACCAGGCGCCGGTCTTCTGGCCGCGAGCTTAAGACTAAATCAATCTTTCCCTGGGCAACCAAAGAATAACTTTCTGCGCCAATGCCGGTTCCCATCAATAAATCCAATATATCCTTTAAGCGCACCTGGGTTTTGTTTAAAAGGTATTCGCATTCTCCGGAACGAAAGATTCTGCGGGTAATTGCTACTTCATCGTGGTCAAGATTAAAGAATCTCTTTTCGTTATCAAAAGTCAGGGTCACCTCAGACATGCCCAATGGCTGCTCGACATCCGTGCCGTTAAAGATAACATCCTGCATATCTGAACCGCGCAGGGATTTGACGGACTGCTCTCCCAGGACCCAGCGGATCGAGTCAAAGATATTGGACTTTCCGCAGCCATTGGGGCCGACGACAGCAGTAATCCCGGGCTCAAAGTGCAAGGTAGTTTTATCCAGGAAAGATTTAAAACCCACCAGTTCTAATTTTTTAAAGTACATAATTACTGCTCCTTTCTAAGCATGTGCCTTATTATCAAGCCAAGCATCGATTTTATCTTTCCTAAAACGCCACTGGCCAACCAGTTTTAGTGCGGGGATTTTATTCCCTTTAAGCCACTCGTAAAGAGTCCTGCGGCTGACTTTAAGGTAACTGGCTAAATCGTCAATGGTCATTAAGGCGCTACTTACAACTGGCATATAAATTTCCTCCCCCAACAACAGTGCCTCCGATTATAAATAAAAAAGCAAAATTTGTCAAGGAAAATCTTTACATTCTTTGACATATTTATGCAAATAAGCTTATTTTGAAGCTAAAAGATGTAAAAATAGGCAAATATTGAGGTGACTAAATAAAAAGAGTAGTTAAGAAGAACGCAGGTAGGACTGATATTTAATGCGGTAGTTTATGGTCCTAAGCACAAGCATGGTGGAATTTAGCTTGGGCTCGTCTAATTTAATTCCTATTTTGTAGTGAGTGTTTATCCTTCTTGACCAAATAACCTTGCCCCGGCGATGAATTTGCTCACCATTATCGAGCATCTGAATGCGGATATCTAACCGCGTATCAGGGAGTAAATCCTGCCCGCAAAGCGCACACAAGCCTTGGGCGCTGATGTCATAGGTTCGGGCCTCAAACTGTTTGTTCAAATCTACTTCAGAACAAACCAACGGTATATCTACCTGAAACCTGGGAAAAGCCCTTTTCTCGCTAAATTGCGAATATGACATAATCTGCCCCTTTTAGAAAACTCCTATATTAACTTTGGCATTATTTTTATATAATTTCAAGAGCAAATGATAGGGATACAGAAAGCGCTTTCAAACCAATAGGGACGTTCCTTCAGCCAAAGCTAAAGGTGTCCCCCAGCCAAAGCTAAAGGTGTCCCCCTGCAACCTAAACTACAATCGTGGGGACAGGCTTCCGATTGGCAAAAGTAACGACTTTCGATTGGATCAAGGAACGTCCCTGCTTTGGGTGGGGGACACCTTTAGCTTTGGCAGCAGGAACGTCCCTGTTATTTTTGGAGGAGTTGTTTAAATCTTTTGGTTACGGCAGGAATAACTTGGAAGAGGTCTGCGACAATACCATAGGTAGCGACTTTAAAAATTGGGGCTTCAGGGTCTTTGTTGATAGCGACAATAATTTTGGAGGACTGCATACCGACAAGGTGCTGAATCTGGCCGGATATTCCACAGGCAAAATAGATTTTAGGAGCCACGGTGCGGCCGGTCTGGCCGACCTGGTGCGAATAGGGCATCCAGCCAGCATCTACTGCTGCGCGCGATGAGCCTACTGCCGCGCCTAACGCATGGGCTAACTCTTCTAAAAGCTTAAAATTCTCAGGGCCTGCCATCCCCCGTCCGCCGGAAACAATAATATCTGCCTCGGCTAAATTCACCAATGTCTCGATTTCATCCACAATCTCAATAAGCTTGGTGCGCGAGGTAAGGCCGGCTAAGCCGAACTCTTCGCGGATAATCTTGCCTTTTCTCTGTTTGTTTAATTCTGCCGGCAGCATTACTTTATGCCTGACTGTAGCCATCTGCGGACGATGATTAGGCGTAATGATAGTGGCCATAATATTCCCGCCAAAGGCAGGCCGGGTTTGCAGTAAAAGCTTTTCTTTGGGGTCAATATCTAAACCTGTGCAGTCAGCAGTTAGGCCGGCGTTTATTTTCACCGCGACACGGGAAATTAAAGAGCGGCCGATAGAAGTTGCGCCGCAAAGCACAATCTCAGGTTTATATTTTTGGATGAGTTTTACCAAAACATTAGTGTAGGGCTCATCTTGATAATTAGCTAATTCCGCAGCTTCCACTAGATAAACATTATCTGCACCATGCCAGACTAATTCATTAGCCTGTTCGTTCATTTTATGGCCTAAGAGCACCGCGCTTACGCGAGTATTAAGTTTTGCGGCTAAGTCGCCTGCTTTCCCCAGTAATTCATAAGAGACCGATTGCACGGCTCCTTTTTTCTGCTCACAAAATACCCATACCCCCTTATAATCCTTTAGATCTGCCTTGGCGCTCGACGCTACCCCAACAGACTTCTCTAACAATATCGCCTTCAATTTGCAGACAGGCACGCAAGCGCCGCAGAGATTGCAAATATTTAAATCAATCACTGCCTTTTTATGGCTTTGGCTAGAGGAAGCCAAACCACTGTCTCCTGACTTGTCCATGATGCGAATGGCATCAAAAGGGCAGGCTTTCACGCATAAAGTGCAACCCGTGCATTTCTCGACGATAATTTGAATAGGCATGTTTTATCCGGTCATTTCGCTTTTTAACAATTCCACTAACTTCTCGGCTATTTCCTGAGGCTCTCCGGTAAGCATTTGGCCACCGGTGCGCGGCGCAGGAGTAAAAATCTTCACCACCCGGGTAGGAGAACCCTCAAGACCGATACAACTTTCATCTGCCTGGATATCTTTGGCTGTCCAATGAACAATCTTGGCTTGTTTTGAGCGCATCATCCCTTTTAAAGAAGGAAGGCGGGGTTCGTTTATCTCTTTAACCACAGTCAATAAAACCGGTAAAGGCGTTTCGATAATCTCAAATCCTTCTTCGGTCATCCTTTCGACACGGGCAAATCCATCCTTTAATTCCTCTATTTTCTTAACATAGGCAACCTGGGGTATGTCTAAATGTGCTGAGATGCCCGGACCGACCTGGGCCGTGTCACCGTCGGAAGCTTGCTTTCCGCAGAGTATAATATCGAACTGGCCTATTTTTTTCATCGCGCAGGCTAAAGTATAACTGGTCGCCCAGGTATCGCTTCCGGCAAAGGCGCGGTCAGAAATCAATATCCCTTCGTCTATCCCCAAGGCAATTGCTTCCCTAAGCGCAGCTTCTGCCTGCGGCGGGCCCATAGTAATAACCGTGGTCTTTGCGCCTAACTTTTCTTTAATCCTTACTCCCTCTTCAATGGCATACATATCAAAGGGATTAATGATGGATTTTACTCCCTCGCGGATTAAAGTATTGTCTTGAGGATTAATTTTAACCTCGGTGGTTTCAGGAACCTGTTTGATACAGACTATTATGTTCATATTTATTGAACGCAGATTCTCGCAAATCAAACGCAGATTTTACGCAGATGTTTTATCTGCGTGTATCCGCGTGCCTGCCTGTCGGCAGACAGGCAATCTGCGATTATCTGCGTTTATTTAGCCATTTCTTTGATTAATTGGAGGGCGATAATATTGCGTTGAATTTGGTTTGTCCCTTCGTATATCTGGGTAATCTTGGCATCGCGCATATATTTCTCCGCCGGATAATCCTTCATATAGCCATAACCGCCGAGTATCTGCACGGCATCAGTAGTTACCTTCATCGCTACATCCGAGGCATACATCTTGGCCATGGCTGAATCCTTGCCCACATCTTTTGTTCCTGCGTCTATCTCTCTAGCACAGCCATAAACTAAGGCCCTAGCTGCTTCGACTTGTGTTGCCATATCCGCTAACATCCATTGAATACCTTGAAAGCTGGATATTGGCTTGCCGAATTGCTCTCTTCCCTTGGCATACTTTACTGCCGCATCCAAAGCACCCTGGGCAATGCCTACTGCCTGAGCAGCCACGCCCGGCCGGGACATATCAAAGGTCTTCATTGTAACAATAAAACCCATGCCTTCTTTGCTCAAAAGATTTTCTTTGGGAATTTTACAGTCAGTAAAGATGAGCTCGCGGGTTGAGGAAGCGCGGATGCCTAACTTTTCCTCTTTTTTGCCAAAAGTAAAACCAGGAGTCCCTTTTTCTACGATAAATGCCGAGGCGCCCCGCGCCCCCTTGGTCTTATCGGTCATGACAATCACCACATAAGTTTCTGCATCGCCACCATTGGTAATAAAATGTTTCAGGCCGTTTAAAATGTAATGATTGCCTTCTTTTTTGGCCGTGGTCTTAATCGCGGATGCATCCGAGCCGGCCTCTGGCTCAGTGATACCAAAAGCAGCAATCTTTTTGCCGCTGGCTAAATCCGGTAGATATTTTTTCTTTTGCTCTTCATTACCAAAAAGTATTATCGGAAATGTCCCTAACGCTGATGCCGCATAACAAACTGAAATTCCGCCGCAGGCTCGGGATAATTCTTCAGTGGCAATACACAAATCCAACACTCCTGCGCCCATTCCGCCGTATTCAGCCGGAACAAATATGGCAAATAAATCAGACTGGGCTAAAATTCTCATAATTTCCCAGGGAAATTCTTCGCTCTGGTCATATTTAGCCGCAACCGGCAGAATCTTATCTTTGGCAATCCTGCGCGTTAATTCCTGAATCATCTTTTGTTCATCGCTCAATAAATAATTCATCTATCTCTCCTTCGATAACAACGCTGGAATTATAACATAAAAATTTAATTTTACAAGATTTTTAGCAGTGCGATTTCTTGGCAATTGGGGAATTTGCAACAGTTGATACACTCTGCCCAAACCTTATGCGGCAGGTTAACGTGTTTTACCTTTTTGAATCCGAATTTTTTAAAGTAACCGGGTTTATAGGTAAGCACAAACACCCTTTTCGCTCCGAGCTGCCTGGCCTCGTTAAGACAAGAGGATATCAGTTCTTTTCCTATTCCCCGTCCTTGGCTATTTTTTGCTACTGCCAGGGATTTTATCTCGGCCAAATCATCCCAAGATATATGAAGGGCGCAACAACCCAGGATTTTCTTATTCTGCGCTTCCACCCAGAAATCCCGGATGTTCTCATACAATTCATTTAAAGAACGCGGAAGCATTAAATCCTTTTTAGCAAAAGAATTAATCAGGTTTTGTATCGGCTTTATATCTTCTATTTTTGCTTTCCTAATCATAATATTTCTCCTCCACACGCTTCCGCGTGTGGTATCCATGTTCATTCCCCACACGGAAGTGTGGGGTTACTTTATCTCCGTCCCTTTAGCCACCACCACAATTCCGGATTCGCTGACATAGAATTTTTTCTTATCTTCCTCTAAATCATAACCGATAACCATTCCTTGCGGTATATCTACGTCTTTATCGATAATCGCCTTTTTAATCTTGGCGTGCCTGCCCACATTTACGCCTTCCATCAGAATCGAATCATAAATTTGGGAATAACTGTTAACCCGCACATTGGGAGAAAGTATTGAACGCTGCACCCTCCCGCCGCTGACAATACAGCCTCCGGCAACCAAAGAATCAAGCACCAGGCCAACGCGGCCGGTGACTTCCTCCCCGGCAAAAACCGTCTTGGCAGGCGGAAACTGTTCCTGATAAGTCCTTATCGGCCAGTCCTGGTCATACAGGTTAAATACCGGGTCAACCTGGATTAAATCCATATTGGCTTCATAATAAGCATCGATGGTTCCGATATCCCTCCAATATTTTGCTTCTTTTTTATTCTCGCCGATTCCCGCTCTGCCATCTATTATATGGCGGGATCCCGCCTCCTCTGAAATACCCTGGCGGGAAAAATTGTAGGCCGCCACCTTTAAGTCTTTTTTCAACATCTGCGGGATGATATCTTTACCAAAATCGTGGTCAGATTTATTCTTCTTAGCGTCCTCCTGTAATTCCTGCTCCAGGACTTCCTGCTTAAAAATATATATGCCCATCGAGGCGTAAATTTTATCTGGTTGGTGAGGAATAATCTTAGGCCTGGCCGGTTTTTCCTGAAAGCCTCTAACCCTGCCCATACTATCCACTTCTACCACGCCTAAATGCACGGACTTTTCTTTATCCATCTCCACTACTGCCACGGTTAAATCCGCATCAATTTCCCGATGAAAATCTATTAAAGCATAATAATCCATTTTATAGATATGGTCTCCGGCTAAAATCAAGACATCATCGGGGTGGTCAATTTCTAAGGCATAGAGGTTCTGATAAATAGCGTCCGCCGTGCCTAAATACCAGGTCTCGCCCACCCTTTGCTGCGCCGGCAATAACTCAATATATTCGTTCAACTCCGAAGCCAAGATATTCCAGCCTAAACGGATATGCCGATGCAAAGAAGCAGATTTGTATTGGGTTAAAACATAAATTCTGTGCAAGCCCGAATTAATACAGTTAGTCAAAGTAAAATCAATTATCCTGTATATGCCGCCAAAAGGCACTGCGGGCTTGGTTCTGTCCCGGGTTAAAGGCAATAACCGCTCGCCTTTGCCGCCGGCCATAATAAAGGTCAAAACCTTCTTCTTCATCCTAATAAAACCCCGGTAATGCCGCGCCTGACCATCATCACGCCTATTGCCGCAAGCAGTATATACATAATCTTGGAAAATGCGCGCGTGCCGCTTGCGCCCATCAGCTTGATAATAAAATCCGCCTTGGCCAGCGTAATCCAGACAATAATCATATTGAGCGCTAACGAGACAAAGGTAGGCCTAAAACCAAAACTATTTAACATCATCAGCGTCGTAGTTAAAACTGCGGGACCGGTAATCAAAGGCGTGCCTAAGGGAAAAACGCCCACATCCTTATCATGGCCGTTAGCTAAAAAGCCCTTGTGCGTCCCGGGCAAAAGGAGCCGTAAAGAGATGACGAACAAAAGCGCTCCGCCGGCAATTTGAAAATCCGGAATAGTTATGCCCACCAGCCTCAATACCCATTTACCGATAAACATAAATAAAATTGCTACTACCGTAGCCGTGGTAACAGAATCCCGAATAGCTTTATCCCTCTGCTTCTTGCTTGAGCCTTCTACTAAAGAGATGAACAAAGGGATATTGCCAACGGCATCCACCGCCACAAATATGGGTATAAAGGTCAATATATAAGGGTCTAACGCCTTAAACATAGACTAAATTATACTACCAATTATCCGTTCCTTCAAGCAGTAATTTAACCCTGGTTCACTCTATTCGATTAATTAAAGGCAGGCATAAAAAACTGGTTAATGCGGATAAAACGATGAGCCATTTTAATCCAATTACGGACAATAAAAAGGCTCCTGATAAATTACTGGTGACCAGGGCTAGATTGCTTATGCTGCACAGAAACGCAAAAGAAGTAGCCTCCAGTCCTTTCATTGTGTTTCTGGCCATAAAGTCCATAACCATTAAAAAGATAAACATCCCAATCAGGCTATACACCACTTCATAAACAACGGCGGTTGCGGGCGTGTAATAGAGGTAACTTAAGGTGGTAACTGCCCCTAAAAATACGGATATATACAGCCACTTCTTAATATTTATCTTTGTGCTCACTTTATAATAAATTAACGAACCGACAATCCCAAAAGTCGTACTAATTGTCCCCAATGTCCCTATCCAGATTTTGCCCCATTTAAAACTATCCCTCTGGATAAAGAAAAGCGGGGTCCCGAAGGAAGGAGAATACTTATAGAGGAAGATAAACAGCCCCACAATGAGTAATTGCTTATGGGCAAACAATTTTTTCAAATCTGAGAATAAGGTGGAGCGGGGTTTGGGGTTGAGAGTTTCATCCTCTTTATAAAAATAGGCAGGGATTCCGACGAGTAGATAAATCGGAATGAGGACTAGGAATGCTGCCTGGTATCCCCATTTTTCGGCAATAATCCCCCCTCCTATTCCTGTAAGTAACCCGGCTACGGAAATAGATATCCACTGGACACTCTGAATTCTTCCGGTGGCATTATACTTTTTACCCTCTACGCACATAATCCCGTCTACTGCCACATCCCGAAAGGCAGCGTTATTGGAATTGAGGATTAATATGGTAATCAGAATAACCAGGGGTAATTGCATTAATCCTACAAATGCAACCAGGATTATATCAAATAATAGGGCCAGGAAAATCCAGGCCTTCTTATGCAAAAAATTATCTATAATATATCCTATTACCGGTTTGACTAACCAGGCAGAGATGGTAAGACTTGAGATGAGCATTATTTTTTCCGGAGAAAAATGCAGGGTCTCTTTTAAATAATAGAATAACCCTTGGGAGGGAAGGCCTTCTATGCCTTGCGTAAAATAAACCGCGCTACTTAAAGCAAAAATCAAAAATAGTTTCCTATTCATCCTGTTATTTTAAGGCTTTTGTGGCTGAGCTTGAGTGGGAGGCTGTGATTGAGGTTGGGTGGGGGGCTGTGATTGAGGTTGGGATGGTCTCTGAATATCCCTCATCAGAGACTTGCTTTGCCGGGCAGACAGTAAGGCTAAGCTCAAACAAGTAAGGAAAAATAAAACAGACAATATAGAGGTTGTGCGGGTAAGAAAAGTATTGGTCTTAGTGCCAAACATTGATTCTACCCCGGAAAACCCTTCGACCAAACCGCCGCCCCGGCCCGCCTGAATTAAGATTATAATAATCAATAACGCACAGATACTGATATGCAAAGCAATGATTACACCCATCATTTTCTCACCTCACTAGCTTTCTTCACAATCGCCGCAAAAGAATCTACCTTAAGGCTTGCTCCGCCCACTAAAGCGCCGTCAACATTGGGTTGACTCATTAGACCGGATATGTTTTCCGGCTTGACGCTGCCTCCGTACTGGATTCTTATTTTATTAGCTATATCTTTATTATACATCTTGCTTAATAAATCGCGAATATATTTCTGCGCCTCTTCAGCCTGCGCATCCGTGGCAGTCTTTCCTGTGCCGATTGCCCAGACCGGTTCATAAGCAATAACAATCTTTAAAATATCCTGCTCGCTTATATCTTTAAGGCCGTTTAGCACATGGTCATCTAATATTTTAAAGGTCTTCCCGCTTTCTCTTTCGTTTAAGGTCTCGCCAACGCAGACTATCGGTAAAAGCCCCTGTTTTAATGTTGCCTTGGTCTTTTTATTGACGCCCTCATTGGTCTCGCCAAAATACTGCCTGCGCTCAGAATGGCCGATAATCACAAATTTGCATCCTACGTCTTTTAACATAGCGCAAGAGACCTCTCCGGTAAAAGCCCCCTCTTCTTCCCAATGCGCATCCTGGGCGCCTAACTGTATATTAGAATCCGTGATTACCTCTGCGACTTCACTTAATGCGGTAAACGGAGGGCATAAAACAATATCAATATTGTCGCTATCCAAATCAAAAAGTTCTCTTTTAAGGCCATTTGCCAATTCAATAGCTTGAACAACGGTCTTATGCATCTTCCAGTTTCCGGCAATTATAGTTTTTCTCATGCTTACTTGTCAGCCAGGGCTGCAACTCCCGGCAGGCTCTTCCCTTCCAAAAACTCCAAGCTTGCTCCGCCGCCAGTGGAGATATGGGTCATTTTATCCTCTAATTTGAACTTAGCCACAGCTGCGGCAGTATCCCCTCCGCCAATAATCGTAGTGGCTTTAAGGCCAGAAATAAACTTGGCGATTTCTTGGGTACCTTTACTAAAGGCATCCATTTCAAATATTCCTAAAGGGCCGTTCCAGACAATGGTCTTCGCAGATTCTAATTTATTCTCGAACAAACTAATCGTCTTAGGCCCGATATCCACAGCAATTTTGCCATCAGGAATATTCTCTCCTACAATTTCAGTTTTGGCATTGGGATCAACATTATCTACAACTACGTGGTCAACAGGCAAAACTATCTCTTTCTTTAAATTTGCGGCCTTATCTAAAATAGATTTAGCTAAATCCAATTTATCTTTTTCTAATTTTGAATTTCCGATGGGTTTGCCTTGGGCGTGAAGAAATGTATAAGCCATGCCTCCGCCGATTAAAATAGCGTCGCATTTAGAAAGCAAATTTTCAATCACTCCGATTTTATCCGAGACCTTTGCCCCTCCCAAAATAACCATAAACGGCCTTTGGGGATCCTCTACGGCATTTCCTAAATATTGAATCTCCTTTTCTAACAGAAAACCGGCTAGAGCCTTAAGATAATGCGCCACGCCTTCGGTAGAGGCATGGGCGCGGTGGGCTGTGCCAAAGGCATCATTAATATATATATCCGCAAGGCTGGCTAATTGCTTGGCAAAATTTGCGTCATTTGCCTCTTCTTCAGCATGAAACCTTAAGTTCTCTAAAAGAATAAGTTTCTCAGCCGCCGCGTCAATTTCTTTTTTAATCGCATCACCTGCGCAATCATTGAGGAACTTCACCGGCTGGCCTAATAATTCCTTTAATCTTTGCGCTACCGGCTTGAGGCTATATTTATCCACGACCTTGCCATCAGGCCTGCCTAAATGGCTCATCAGGATAACTTTTTTTGCGCCCTTCTCTAATAAATATTTTATGGTCGGCAAGGTAGCCCGGATACGCGTATCATCCGTAATATTCAAATCGGCGTCCTGCGGCACATTAAAATCCGCGCGCACCAAAACAGTTTTATTCTTTAGGTCAATATCCTTAATGGTCAGCTTAGTCATTACTTTATACTTCCTCTTAATTTAAGGGTCTTAATATATATTAAATTTCACTTTTTGTCAACCAGATAATCTCTTTCTTAGAGCCACCAGTAACATAAGGCTACTTAACTTAAACATAACCATAACTAAGCAAGTCTTAAATAATCCTAATATAGGTAAAAACACTATTCCCACGAATAGGCCTGCAACCCAGCCACCTAAAAGATCCGCGCCATAAAGTAAACCTGCTACTTCGCCTATCCTGCCTCTTTTTGCCAAATATATCTTGCTGGCTAAAGGAAACTCTAAGCCCATAAGCGCCCCGGAGATAAAAAATAGGATAAAAAATAATCCCGCACCTTTAGTTATTAACCAGGCCAATAAATAAGCAAATACTAAAACTATAATCTCCAACCAAATCAATAATCTTAAGACATTTTTCATCTTTTTTAAACTATGTGTCATCAAAATGCTGCCCAAGGCAATCCCGGTCATAAAAATACTGACCAATAAACCGATTTTATAATATAAGTAACCGTAAAATACTTGAAAGCTAAAAATCAGGATAAGATTTGCCGTCATTGCGAAAAAACCGGTAGTGGCAATACTGTAAGCAATGCTTAATTTGGCTAATCTAACGTTCCTGCGATTAAAAATATAAAAAAGTAAAAGTGTTACTATAAATATGAAAATTGCTATTGTCTTCAAATTTAATTTCTCCCAGGCCTCTAGATATCCTGCCAACATAGGCGAGAATTGTTTATTCAACATCATAAGCATTTTAAATACGGCAAAGGGAAGAAAATCCCGATTAACTTTTTTAGTTGAACCTTGTAAAGATTGCTTAAACCAATCCAACCAACGCCTATCCAATCTAAATCTTAGGTAAGACGGAATAAGAAGATTGCTTTTTATATTTTGCTCTTTAATTCTTTGCGCGATGAGTGAGGAATCAACTTTAAGAATATCCTGCTCCTCGGAAGATAAAAATATATTGTAGTCTCCGGGGATAATTCGCATATATTGAAAACTCACTCGCAGGGCATTTAAGATACAGGCATTAATATCTTTCAGTTCCTGGCTTAAATAAGTCAATGAGCCGGGTAACCAAATGGCTAAAATACCGCCGGTTTTCAACCTTCCTTTAGTTAAATTAAAGAATTCCTGAGTAAAAAGGCGATTGGTGGATAAATCCGCAGGCTTGGATAAACCAATTAAAATTAAATCATATTGATTTTGCGTATTGCGGATGAAAAACCTGCCATCGGAATTGATGATGTTCACCCGCTTATCTGTCAGCTCTGAATTAGTTAAACTAGTGGGGTATTTTTTAACCAAATTAATAATTAAAGGGTCAAGTTCAGCATAATCGAGCTTACTTATGGGGTGCTTGAGAATTTCATTTATTAATCCTCCTGCCCCTGCGCTTACAACCAGAATATCTTGGGGTGCATTGTGAAATAGTAAAGGTAAGTGCCCAAAATCCTGCATAAAGGTAATATCCGGATAAGGGGTGGTTATAATAGGGATGCCATTATAGAAAAATGTATATTGCTGTTCCTGTCGGGTTACTGTTAGGTTACCATAAACAGAATTACGGTATTCTAAAACTTTTACTGGCCGAAATTGTTGATTAATCGAGAGGCGGTGAATATTATTGAGATTCCCGCCCAAAAACAAACCAAACACTGATGCGGCTATCAAGATTACGCTATATCTTAAGCTAAACTTAGGTATAGATTTAATCAGCAAAAGACAAATAATAAAATTCAATGCAAAAATGATTAAAACTATTTGAAAGGAGTTCAAAAGGGTTATAAAAAAGCAGGTTGTAATTATGCCGCCAATAATTGTGCCGATAGTCTCCCAGGCATAGACCCTGCCAATAGCGCCCGTAGCGTCTTTAACATGTAAAGAATAAATTTTACATCCCGAGCTAAACAAGGCGCCGTGAGAGAAACTTACTGGAAAAATAATAAAAAGTGAAGAAAAGAATATTAACGGCAGGCCGACAGCTTCTCCGAATGGTATTCCTATAATATATTTAAATGTCCGCGATAAATAAATAGACAAAAATAAAAATAAAGAAAAAATTATTTCTAAGCCGATAAATAAACTTACCTTATCCCTTATTCTTTCTACAAATTTTCCGATTATAAAAACCCCCAAGGCTTCGGATATAACCCAGTTGGACAAAATTATCCCTAAGGTTAATTCATTACCCGAGAAACTCACTAATAATTCTCGCACAAGCAATACCTGAGAGACTATTCCACTAAAGCCTACCGCCAGTAAGGTAAAGAGCCAAAAATAAGCAGGCATAACTTATATCCTCACTTTAAATAAAAAGGGCGGCAACAGCCGCCCTCCTCTAAAATATTTTTTTATATGTTTATTATAGACCTTTTTTGATTATAAATTCGCAAAGATCCACCACCCTGCAGGAATAGGCCCATTCATTATCGTACCAACCCAAAACCTTAACCAGCCTAGCGTCAAGAACCTTGGTTAACTCCGCATCAAAAATACAAGAATAAGCAGAGCCCACGAAATCCTTAGAGACCAAAGGTTCAGTGAGATACTCAAGAATCCCTTTAAGGTTAGTTTCGGCTGCCTTTTTAAAAGCCGCATTAACAGTTTCCACTGTGGCATCCTTCTCTAAAATACAGGTTAAATCTGTTAAAGATACCGTCGGCGTAGGCACGCGAATTGCCAGGCCGTCCATCTTGCCTTTTAATTCCGGGATTACTTCGCCGATGGCCTTGGCTGCACCGGTAGAGGTAGGTATCATCGAAAGGGCTGCAGCGCGGGCACGGCGTAAATCCTTATGCGGTAAATCCAGAATCCTTTGGTCATTAGTGTAAGAATGTATGGTAGTCATAATCCCGCTCTTAATCCCGAAGTTATCCAAAAGCACCTTAGCCAAAGGAGCCAGGCAGTTGGTAGTGCAGGAGGCATTGGAAATAATATTGTGTTTTTTGGGGTCGTATTTTTCTTCATTCACGCCCAAAACCACGGTGATATCCTGGCCCTTTGCCGGCGCAGTGACGACAATCTTTTTTGCGCCTCCGTTTTGCATATGGCCGATACATTTGTCTTTATCAGTAAATACGCCCGAAGATTCAATGACTAGCTCAACCCCGTAGTCCTTCCAGGGAATCTCTGCAGGCGATTTAGCGCTTAAGACCTTGATGCTTTTACCATTAACTATTATAGCATCATCTTCAGCTTCGATAATTGCGTTTAATGTGCCGAAGTTAGAGTCATACTTTAAAAGATGCGCCAGGGTCTTTGTGCCGACAGGCAAATCATTAACCGCCACAAAGTCTAAATCCTTGGCGCCTTTTACCAATGCCGCCCGATAAACTAACCTACCGATCCTGCCAAAGCCGTTTATACCAACCTTTACTGCCATTTCAATTCCCTCCTTAAATGAGCGCACAACTTATGGAACGCCTGCCTGCCGGCAGGCAGGTAAGTGAACATAAGTTGCTGTGCAAATTTACTTTTGTTCTTTAAGATACTGCGCGGCTAATTCAGGCGGCGTGGATACTACATAAAATCCTGAACCCCACTCAAAACCGGCTACGCGGGTTAATTTCGGCATCAATTCAATATGCCAGTGATAACCTTCAAAGCCTCCGTCGCCATTTACGGGAGAAGTATGAATAATAAAATTATATGCGGGGCTGCTGGCAAATACGCTTCTTACCCTGGATATGGTGTCCTTTAAGATGGAAGCTAATGCCGGGATTTCATCCGCAGGCATATGGCAAAAATAAAGACTGTGCTTCTTGGGTATTATCCAAATCTCAAAAGGGAAACGCGAGACAAAGGGGCAGAAAGCCAAGAAGTATTTGTTATCTAAAATTATCCTTTCCTTTTCCTGCATCTCCTGCCTAATTATATCGCAGAATATGCAGCGTTCGCGATATTCAAAATAATTCTGCGCTCCCCTTATCTCTTCCATGACATTCTTGGGGATCATGGGAAGGGCAATAGTCTGGGTATGCGGATGCTCTAATGATGCCCCTGCTGCCGGACCATAGTTTTTAAAAACCATTATATATTTAAAACGTTTATCCTTAGCCAGGTCAAGCGCCCGGCGGCAAAGCATGGAAATAATATTTTCTATCTCTTGATTCGTTAAATCCGAGATATCTTTATTATGGTAAGGCGTTTCGATTAATACCTCGTGCGCACCAATGCCATTGGACATATCATATATCCCCACGCCCCTTCTATCCAAATCTCCTTCAATCTGAAGGGCGGGAAATTTGTTAGACACCACGCGCACCTGCCAACCCGGCGTATCAGGGCCGGTATTGGGATCCCGGATAGAATCTATCTCATGCGGAGTCAATGCTTCATTGCCGTAGCAGAAAGGGCAAATTCCTCCCCGCCAAGAATGCGTTTCGTACTCAAAGTCTTCGGGTTTACTGGGGTGATCCGTGTCTACGATTACCCATCTTCCGCCGATCGGGTCTCTTCTTAATTCAGACATTTTAAATGAGCGCATAACTTACGAACACGTAAGTGTGAGTAAGTTATTGCGCGAATTTATCCCGACAGCTGCAAGAAAATTTGGTACAAATTTTCGCAGCGTTTTGCTGTCGGGAGAATACACTCTGTTAATCTATCCCGCCTCGAGATATGTGCCAAAATTCTCTTTAATAATTTTGGCACACTCGGCGGGATAAGTTCGGTCAGACGACTTAGCTTCACTTACGTTCGCTAAGTCGTGTCCTCACTTACCTCTCTTAAAAACCTAGCTGCCTCTTCGGGCACTAAGGGACAGATATAAAATCCTGTGCCCCACTCAAAACCCGCTACGCGGGTTAAACGCGGCATAATCTCAATGTGCCAGTGATAGTCGTAATCTATGCTCTTCCAATAACCCGCCTTTTCCCTCTTAAAAGGAGCGGTGTGCAAAACATAATTATAAGGCGGGTCATTTAGTCCTTTCTTTAACTTTGAGAGGACTTTCTTGATAATCCGGCCCAGGTCTGAACGCTGCGCCATATCAAGAGATACAAAATCACAAGAATGCCTTTTGGGCAAAATCCAGACTTCAAAAGGAAATCTCGCCGCAAAGGGAGTTATAGCGATAAAACCATCGATATCAAGAATCAGCCTATCCTTGGACGCCAATTCTTGTTTTATTAAATCGCAAAATACGCATCTTTCGTGATAGCCGTAGTAACGCCTGGCGCCCGCAAGTTCCTCTTTTACGCGTTTGGGATTAACCGGGGTGGCGATTATCTGGGAGCGAGAATGCCTGCACCTTCCGCCTCCGGCTATCCAACCGTAGTTTTTAAATACCAGCACATACTTAAAACGCTGGTCCTTTTCTAAATCCCCGATTCTATCGATATAGCAGGTTATGACTTTGGATATTTGTTCATCACTTAAATCCGCCATATTCGCAATATGCTGATTTGTCTCAATCACGATTTCATGCGCGCCAATACCATTCATCAGGTCATATAAACCCTTGCCTCTTCTCTCCAGGTCTCCCTCTATTCTTAAAAATGGGGCAATGCTGGAGACAACCCTGAGTTGCCAATTCGGACCATTCGCCTGGGAACCTTTTGGCCTCATGGCGTATATTTCTGGCGGGGTGCTAGACTCTTTGCCCTCGCAAAAAGGACATTCTTTTTCCGAAGGACCTTCCTGATATTGTCCGCCGAATTGATCAGGCCTTTTTGCCCGCTCGGTAGCAATGATTACCCATCTACCTATAATAGGATCTTTTCTTAATTCTGGCATTTTTAGTTCGTGAGTTCGTGAGTTCGTGAGTTCTTTAGCATGTTGGCATTGGGGGTAATTATACCATAGCAAACTAGAACTGCAACTATTTTCTTTTTAACACTTCTCCTATGCAAATTTTATGACCAGCGATAAACTCCTCTGCCTTCATCCTTCTTTTTCCTTCCATCTGCAATTCCTCAATTACTAAACTATCTTCTCCCGTAGCTACCACTATTCCTTCTTTGCTAACATTTATTATTTCTCCTGGTAATCTTCGAACTTGAGAACTCAAGAACCCAAGAACTCGAGAACTAACCTTGGCCTTATAAATCTTTAATAGCTTACCTTTATAATACGTCAAGGCGCCTGGCCAACCAAGACAGCCCCTGATAAGATTATAAATATCTTGGGCAGATTTGCCCCAAGGAATCAATCCGTCTTCCTTCTTGAGTCTCGAGGCAAAACTCACCTTGCCTTCATCCTGGGTTATTAGTTTATAATTCTTTAGCTCTATATTCTTAATTACGCCGGGCAATAGCCCTTGAGCCAAGCGGGATAACTTACCTTCTAAAGTAATCGCAGTATCATCTTCGTTTATATCAGCCTCTTCCTGAAAGATTATCGGCCCGGCATCCATTTCTCTAACCATCTTGATAATACTAATGCCGGTGGCCTTCTCTCCTTTAATTATTGCCCAATTGATAGGAGCTGCTCCGCGGTATTTAGGTAAAAGCGAACCATGGACATTAAGAGGAAGGATTTTAGGGATCTTCAAAATCTCCGGCGCAAGAATTTGACCATAAGCAATAACTACAAATAAATCCGGGCTTAAATCTTTTAAGAATTCCGTTGCTTCGGGGGTATTAACTTTTTGCGGCTGATAAAGACGAAGGCCGAACTCTAAAGCCACGCGTTTAATTTCTGTAGATCCCAAAGAAAGCCCGCGGCCCTTTTGCCTATCAGGTTGAGTTACTACGCAAGAAACCTTCCTGCCTGAAGTTATCAGCGCTTTTAAGGAAGGAACGGCAAAATTAGAGCTGCCAAAAAAGACGATATTCATATATTTAGCCTCAACCTTAACCTTGCTTACAAAGGGTCTATATCCACCGTCACTATTATAGAAGAATGCGCGAAATCCTTTAAGTGTGTTTTTAGGAATTTAGTTAATGCCTTAGCGCTATTAGCGCTGCATAATATCTGCCAGCAAAATTTACCCCGCAGCTTCGAAGGCACGGCGGGATTGACAGAAATAATTTTTATACTTCTTTTATATCTATTTAAAAAATTAAATAAATCATTGCTTACCTCTTTAACTTTGCCCTCTTTTATCCCGCGCAATTTTACTAAACCAAAGTGCCTAAAGGGGGGGAAGTTCAATTGCTTTCTTTGTTTTAATTCTTCATCATAAAAAATATTCATGTCTTTGCCTTTAAGGGCGCGCAGACAATGGTGCCTGGGCAGGCGCGTCTGGATGGCGAATCTTTTATCGGTTAAATTTAAAAGGCCGACCAATAATGCAAATGTTTTTTCACTGGCGCGAAAATCAAGCCGATTTAAAGAATTGTCTATAAATAAAGCTGCTACGAAGTCAAAATTGCAGCCTGCTTCCCGGATAACTGATTTTGTAGAAATAAAAATATCCGCATCTTCAATAGCCGCACGCTGCCAACTGTCTGCTCTTTGAATTTTAGCCTGAGGGAATAATCTGGATAATTCGCTCTCTATCTTCTCTGTTCCTGCCCCTGAGTATCGGATATAACTAGAATTGCAATTAGGGCAGATCTCAAGGCGCGGGGTTTTAAAATTACAGTAATGGCAATTCAATATATTGTCTTTAAAATGGTAAACTAAATTAATATTGCAGCGCGGGCATTTTAAGACTAAGCCGCAATTGCGGCAGGCGGCGAAGGTGGCAAAGCCAAGGCGATTTAAAAATAAAAGTATTTTGCCTTTGGCATTTAAGGCTGCGAAAACTAAATCTTGCGCATACCTGGCTAAAATTTCTATATTTTGCTTACGTCCATAACGCGGCGATACAATATCAATAATCTTTATTTCCGGGAATTCTTTTCTCCTTGGTATAGGCACGTATTTTATTTTCTCTTGATGCGCCAGATAGTAACTCTCTAGAGACGGCGAACTACTGCCTAAGATAAGTTTTGCCTTCTCAATATTGACGCGCATAAAAGCAGCTTCCCTGGCATGATAGTGCGGCACCTGATCCTGCTTATAAACGCTATCCTGCTCTTCATCAATAATAACCAGGCCTAAATTATTCAGGGGCGCAAAGATTCCCGAACGCGTTCCGATTACAACATCGACTTTGGCCTCTTTTACTTTCATCCATTCCATTAATTCCTGCGGTTGTTTTCTATATAGGACAGCCAAAGAACAGTTTAGCCTTGCCTGAATTATTTCTTTGCCTTTTAAAATTGATTTTGTATCAGGCAATAGCACTATCGCAGTTTGTCGGTTACCCAGGGCATCTTTTAAATGCTGAATATAAACATCCCACCTGCCATTACCGTCTAAATCATGCAGCAAAACAACCTCAGGAGTTTTATCGGGATGATTAAATTTAACCTCCGGGCCCTTAGTTATTCCTTTGCCCCGCCTTAAACTTTCAGGGAGGGCTGTTTCAATAGCCTCTCCCCATGCGCAGCAATAATAATCGGATAGTTCTTTAGTAAGCCTGAGCATATTTTTATTCAGTATAGGCGAATCATCAATTACCTCCAGAATACTTTTTAGGTTTTTGATTGCGCTTTTATTGGCGAGTTTTACTACATAACCCAACGCCTTTCGGTTGTTAAAATTAACCCATACCCTGACTCCAGGTTTTATCTTGGGATAAAGATTTTCCGGGATAATATAATCGAACGGGCCCTCAATAGCCAGCCCCAATACTACTTTAGCAAATAACATAAGACTTACTCCTATTCAATGGGCTCTTTTTTTGAGAGAGTGATTTTGAGAGCTCTGAAAAATTCTCTTTGAACGCAGATCTTCGCAGATGTAACGCAGATGGTCGCAGATAGTCTCGTCGAAAAATCTGCGTGAACCCCGTTAGATGCGAAGCTATCTAACGGGGTGAATCTGCGTTTGATTTGCGTGAATCTGCGTTAAAAATGCTTTTTTTAGCAATCTCATTTTATTTTGTTGACGGAGCGTGACCGCCAAATTCGTAGGGAAGCATCTTTTTACGTATCTCTCCTATATGTTGACGGTACCATTCAAAAAACAAATATTTTAGGACCAGCAATATTCTATTCTCTTTATGGAACCTGCGCCAGGAAACGCTTATTAAAACGGTATTTATGATACGGAACTTGCCGCGCTCTGCCGCTCGCTTCACGTAATCAAAATCTTCTGACATAATTATACTCTCATCAAAGAGAATCTCTTTATGCAGCCTGTTATAGACAAAAAGGCAAAACCCTATTCCGCGGGGGTTAAAATACTGCACAACTTTTAGCCAAATACGATAAAAGCCGGTTATCCATTTATCGATTTTATTCTCGGTGATGGGAATGAAGTCGACCCCGGCAACGGAAAGCCGCTCTTCTCTAAAAGCCTTGATATTATCGCTGATGAAAGCACAGTGCATGACAACATCGGCATCCAAAAAAAGGATGATATCCCCTTGGGCAAATGAGGCGCCGTAATTTCTCGAACGGGAAACGCCGCGAATATCCTTTTGCACCACTTTAAGCGCAAAATTCGCTTCAAAACCCTTGGCTATTTCTACTGTCCTATCAGTGCTATGGTCATCCACAACAATAACCTCAAATCTCGGGTATCCCTGGGATTTTATGGACTCTAAAAGCTTACCTATATATTCTTCTTCATTATAAGCCGCAATAACAATGCTTACGAATGGCAGCTCAGGAGTATCCGCAGGCTGGTAATAAAGACGATATAGCTTCTTTTTGCTAAATATTAACAAGTTAAGCCTAAGGATAAAAATAAGGCTTAGCGCCCCTAATAAGGATTTATGCTCAGGGAAAAAGCAATAGAATATTACACCTATAGATAATAGAATAATCGCGTAAACTTCAATGTATAGTTTGTAATTGCAGAATTCCTGAAGATATACCTGCTTGATCCTTGATCTGTAATAAAAATGGAGGGGCATCGCAAAGGAAAAAACCGCCAGTGATCCCAAAAACCAAAACAACGGCCGGGTAATATTAGAAATAATGAATAGCAGGCAAGAAAATATTAAAAAGGCAAAGAATAACGCAATGGCATCAAACCGGTTTTCCTTTTTATATAGAAAATATCCTCCGTAAAGGACATGGATAACAATTAATACGGTTGAGATGGCAAACAATAGCGAGGATATTGTTATCCCTATCATCATAAATATAATTTTACAATATTACTTCCTCAACTGCTTTGGATAAATCTTGGCAGGTGAAATCAGGAATGGTCTTCCAGTTATTTTTATTGCCTGGCGTCTCTTTGCCCGAAAAAACAAGGATTGTTTTTAAGCCGGCTGCCTTGCCTGTTTCTACGTCTCTAATAGTATCGCCGATAAAATAGCTTTCTTGAAAATCTATTTTTTTGCCCGCATCCTGGAGTTTGGCTATCGCCATCTCAATAAGCCCGGTCTTGGGCTTACGGCAGGGGCAGTTATCCTCAATTCGATGTATGCAATAATAAACCCCTGCTATATCGATATGCCTATCCTTGAGTTCTTTTAGCATATTTTTAGTAATTAAATCCAGATCCTCTTTGGAATAGATACCCTTGGAAACACCAGCCTGGTTGGAGATGATAAAAATCTTAAAACCTTTTTCGTTGAGTTTCTTAAGTGCGGGCTTAACTTTAGGCAGGAAATAAAATTCACTCCAGGACGTTACATAGCCTGAGTCTCCAGGATACCTATTTATTACACCGTCGCGATCAAGAAAAATAACTTTCATTATCCCTAACCCAATCCGCTAATTTCCTTATGCCGTCTTTTACTTTAGTCTTAATCTTCCAATGCAAGGCCCTTTCTAATTTTGCGGTATTTGAGATATAAACCTTCTGGTCAGACGGCCGCCAATCCGCAAATTTTACCTTTGGCCTCTTGCCGGCGAGTGCTTCCAATTCATCCAAGAACTCAAGCAGAGAAATGGTATTATCCGCTCCGCCGCCGATATTAAAAAGCCCTCTCTCCAGATCGCTATTGATAAAAAGATTAAAGGCATCCACCAGGTCATCAACATAAAGCATGTCGCGCACCTGCTTACCATCACCGTAAATGGTAATCGGTTTATTAAAAAGCGCGGCGATAATGAACCAGGCAACCCAGCCCTGATCCTCAAAGCCGAATTGGCGAGTACCGTAAGTGCAATTATGAACAAGAAACCCATTTGCAAAAAAATTATGGTGTTTGGGAACTGTAATATCATAAATATCAGTCATAGGGATTTTGTCTTTTTCTATTATCCTATCCCATAGCAATCCGTTTCCGTTAAGAAGATATGTATTTTCTTTTAACCACTCATCATAACAATTGTAAGGCAAACCTGTTTTTAAGAACTCCGCAATTTTAAAAAGTGTTAACTTTCGCTTTTCATTAAATGCAAAACCTATCTTCGCAAAATTTAATATATTCTCCTTCGATGCATTGACTACGAGATCAAAACAAATTGACTCTTGCCCGTCTTTTTTGCTGAAAAAATTAGCCTTTTTCGTATAAGCTCTTGTTTTAATTCCTCTTTTTTTCAACATAGATACAATTTGTTTTCTAAAAAGAGCGAGGCTTTTATGTAATTTTATTGTTTTTGACTGCGTAAAATGCGGCGGTTGCAGTTCTGGCCCATCCCCATTTTTTCTTTTATAAAAGCTTGGTGCGCTCATTTCTGCGCCAAAAAGACCAGCCAGATATTCATCCTGCACATCCTTTGGAGCCTTTAATATCCATTCAGGCACTTGAAATTTCACTCTGCTTTTATTACCTAGCGGCACACCAAGTAGTTCAAAAAAAGCAAAAGCTTCAGTTTTAGTAATTGAAAATTTATAACTTGTGCCGCTTATAACTTGCCCGCTTGAAAGCATAGAAGTTGATGAGGAACACCTTGTTTTGCCGGTTTCAAAACCAAGTTTTCTAAAACCTTCTTTAATATTTTCCATTTCGCCTTTGAGAGAGTATACCTGTATTTCAGTGTAAGACTTACCATTAGGCTTAATTCTATGGTACATATGCGCATCTCCTGTCAGATATCCGATTAAGCGTGATATTAAATATATATTTTTATTTCTAAGAGAAAATGGTAACAGCTCTTTTGCTTCTAAATTTTTTACATAAATTAAATTATTTTTAGATTTTCTTCCGTATTTCTTAAGGTGTGCAGCATATTTTTCTTTAGATAATATAATTTTATTTGGCAAGCTATCAGTATATTTTCTTTTCACAAAGAAGAACTCAGGGCATGTTGCGACTAAACTTCCGTAATCTATATCTTCCAAACTTTTGTAACCCGATGGAGTAAAAAAAAGATGATCTCCTGTGGCCTCTATTTGATATCCCCGCTTAGTCCTTATACTATATAAGGTTTTGCCGCGATTAACCGTTTTAAAAGCCCCAACGGTAAATTTTGTATCAATACTGTTGCCTAAACAATATACTTGCGCCTTCTTCCCGTTTATTTCGCCAATCTTTATTGAACCTTGAGGGGTAGCGACTTCTGCATCCCTTGATAAACAACTCATCCTAAATACTCCTGTCTTCATTTTATATATATAGCTATACTCCTGGACGTATAAATCTCCCACTAATTTAGAAACGCCGTAAGGCGTATGGCCGGTTAAATCCGTGCTCATCTCTTCGGATACGCCCGCAGTATCCTTAAAAGTATATCTCTTCTCCTCTTCTTTTAAGGCAATCCTATCCACGTTCTCTCCGTAAACCTTATTCGTTGAACAGTAAATTACTATTGTATCGCGCGATTTCTGGCGCGCTGCCTCTAAAACATTGAGCGTGCCAAAGGCATTGATGCTAAAATCTTCCTTGGGGATACGCACGCTCGAAGGCACCCCGGGCTGGCCTGCGGTATGGATTAAAACATCGATTCCTTTGCCTATGGCCCTGGCTACATCCTTATCATTACGCACATCGCCCTTGATGCGCTCAATATTCTTGAATTTTTTCAAATAATTCCAATTAAACTCTACTGAGGCTTTATCATAGCCAAAAATCTGCGAGCGCATCAGATTATCTAAAACAATTACCTTATTCTTCGGATTTTGAAGAGCAAAAAATTCAGCGCAGTGGCTGCCTACAAGCCCTGCGCCGCCGGTAATAAGTATTCTCATTCTCTTTCTCCCTTCTTTAATTCCCAATACTTGGCATAACTTAATATCTGATACAAAGAAGCAAAAAATGCCACCATAAGTCCCACAAAACCATCCTTATAGCCTTTTTTACGCACATAGATCCTAAAAAATCTATCGATAGTCCGCCACATCGCGCGGCCAAAAGACATCGGCCTTTTGTCCTTAATCCATTTTTTGGCTTCCAGGGTAGTCTGAAAATTCACGCTATTTAAGAAATGGGCAAAATTAGGATAGCCTTTGTGGATGATATCGGATTTTAAATGTCCACAGTCGCCCTGAATAAATACCCGGGGATGAACCTCGGCCTCTTCATATTGGAATTTATCCTTTTTAAATAACCTGACCTTGCCTGCGGGATACCAACCACCGTAGCGGACCCAGTAGCCGCCGATATAATTGCGCAGCGGTATGGAAAAAGCAACGTAATCTGTTTTTTGCTTCAATAGGCTTTGTATCTCATTTTTTAAATCTTCGCTCGCCAATTCATCGGCATCGAGGCTTAAAACCCAATTATTTTTAGCTTGAGCATAAGCCCAATTTCGATGCCTGCCTTCTATATCCATCTTGCGGCTAAAGACCTTGTCTGTATAATGCCTGGCAATTTTAACTGTCTGATCCGTGCTTTCGTCATCGACGACGACAATTTCATCCGCCCATTTGACCGAATCAAGGCAAGCAGCAATATTATCCTGTTCGTTTTTGGTCAAAACTACTACTGAAAGAGGGGTTTTTTCTTCCATTTTAAATTGAACCTTTGATCACATCACTGATGCAATCAGTGATAAATTCAATCTGGGATTCTTCTATTTGCGGATACATCGGCAAAGAAATAATCTCCTGGGCCACTTTTTCGGAAACCGGAAAATCTCCCCGGCTATATCCCAACCCTTTATATGCTCCTTGCAAATGAAGCGGCAGGGGATAATGGATAACCGCGCCTATGCCTTTATCTTTGAATGCCTGGCATAGTTTATCGCGAGATTTGGTGCGGATAGCATAAACATGATAAACATGTTTCACTGACGGTAAAGCGCGGGGAGTAATAACCCCTTTAACATCCTTTAAAAACTTATTATAAGTATCGGCTGCTTTTTGGCGCAGCTCATTCCACTGGGTTAACCTTTTCAGTTTTATCCTCAATATGGCTGCCTGCAGAGTATCTAAACGCGAGTTATAGCCGATGACCGCATGTTCATATTTAGAAACCCTGCCGTAATCCCTAAGCATTAACAATTTCTTATAAATCTCTTCCTTATTAGTGACCACCATCCCGCCATCGCCTAAGGCACCTAAATTTTTTGAAGGATAGAAACTGAAACAACCGATATCTCCCAAGCCGCCCACCACTTGCCATTTACTATTTTCCATCTTAATACTTGCGCCATGCGCCTGGGCGGCATCTTCAATAATCCGCAAATTATATTCCCGGGCTACTTTTAAAATTTCAGGCATATTTGCCGGTTGTCCGTAAAGATGCACCGGGATAATCGCCCTGGTATTTTTAGTGACTGCTTTTCTTATTTTTTTGGCGTCTATATTATAGGTATCTTCTTGGATATCCACAAATACCGGCTTGGCGCCTGTATAAGAAACCGCCAAAGAAGTAGCGATATAAGTAAAAGCCGGGACAATGACTTCGTCTCTGGGCTTGACTCCTAAGCTTGAAAGCGCTAAAAATAAGGCCGCGGTACCGGAACTTACCCCCACGGCAAATTGAGTATTGCAAAATTGGGCAAATTCCTTCTCGAACAACCCTACATCTTCCCCCAGGATAAAGTCGCTTCTTTGGATTACATTTTTCACTGCCTGCTCTATTTCCTTTTCTATTTCTTTATGCTGGGTATTTAAATCTACAAATGGTATCTTCACCCCGCCCTTCCTTTCTTATTTATACCCCTACACTTCCTAATATGTTCTACGACAATCTCCTTAGGAAGGGCGGGGTTCATAGAAGCCTCCTTACTGCCTCAAATACTCTTTCAGTACTTATAGAATTAATGCATTCCCGGTTTCGGCTGCAAGCTGGCATTCTGAATCTCTGATAACATGGACTGCAGGTTAAATCTTTTTTAACCACTATATGTTTGTCGCTCGCAGGATAAGGGCCATAAACCTTCTCATCTACCGGGCCGAATATAGACACTGTTTTTATCCTTAAGGCAGCTGCGATATGCAATGGCCCGCCATCATTAGTCACCAATATATGCAAATTGCTAATGATAGCCGCAAGATCTTCCAAACTGGTTCTTCCCGCTAAATCCAGGGGCTCGCTCTTCATCGCCTTAACTATTGTCTCGGCTATAGCCTTCTCCCGCTCATCTCCCAGGAGTATTATTTTTGCGCCAAGTTCACTCTTTACCTTATCTGCTAATTGAGCGAAACTGCCTGCCGGCCAATGTTTCAATGCCGCATCTTGTCCCCAGCTCGCCCCTGCCCCCGGGGCTATACCGATGATTAAATCCTTATCGTTAATTCCTGCGTTAGCCAAAATATTTTTTATTTTTATCTTATCGCTATCAGGAACGGATAACTCTAAATTTTTATCTTTGGCTTCTACGCCTATAAACTTTAATAAATCTAAATAATATTCAACTGCGTGTTTAGAGTGATAACCGTCTATGTCTATCTTATCCGTAAGGAATCTGCCGCGTTTTTTATAGTTAAAACCGATGCGCCTCTTGATCCCTGTTAACTTAGATATCAAACTATACCGGTGGTCTAAAGAAAAATCAAAAGAGATATCAAACCTTTCTTTTTTTAATCCCGAGAGCAATCCTAAAAATTTTTTTGTCCCCATAAATCTTGACTGCTGCGAAATCCTTTTGATATCGCCTCTGGATAAAGCGAAGATCTTATCGATATTTTGATTATTTTTCAAAACATCTTTTACCCTCTCGTTACACCAAAAGGCAATAAAACTCGCAGGGTAACTATTTTTTATCGCCTTTATGACCGGAGTAGTAAACAGCACATCTCCGATACCAAAGGGATTAATAATCAGGATTTTTTTTAAATCTGGCTGAGACAATTCTTGCGTTTTAATATTCGGACTATCCTCTTTACATCCTGGGCCTTATCTTTAGCGCAAACCAAAAGCGCATCCTCTGTATCCACAACAATGACATTGTCCAGACCAAGAGTGGCGATAGTCCTCTTTTGCGACCAGACAGTTGAATTTTTGCTTCCGATATCAATACAGCTGCCTCGAAAAATATTTCCGTCCTTATCCTTTTTAACCGTCTCTTCAATTGCCTGCCAACTGCCTAAATCCAGCCAGCCATAATCAGCGATTAACATCGCTGCATTCCTGGTCTTTTCCATTATGGCATAATCCAACGATACCGAAGAAAATCTCGGCCACAACCTATTCAAGTCTTGTTTATTTTTTATCTTGATGATTGTCTTATAAGCCCGGGGTGCAATCCTACGGATCTCCTTAAGCATTACATCTGCCCTGAATATAAAAAGTCCGCTGTTGTAGTAATATTTTTTATCTTGGATAAACTGCCTGGCTTTGTCTAAATCCGGCTTCTCCGTAATCTTTTCAACTGCGTAATAAAATTTTGTTTTTTTACTCTTTACTTTAATATAGCCGTAGCCCGTCTCGGGTCTTTTAGGGGTGATTCCGAAAGTAACAATATATCCTTGCTTGGCTATCCTTAAGCCTTGGCGTAATGATTTTAAAAAGCGTTGGTTATTTTTCACAAAATGATCGCAAGGCAAAACCACGATTACGGCTTCAGGATCGATACGATAAATCTTCTGTGATAATACACCTATTGGGGCGAGGGTATTCTTACCTTCGGGCTCAAAAAATATATTATTTAATGATAGATTAAACTTATTTATACATTCTTCTATCTTTTGTCTATGAGCCTTATTTGCGGCAATATAAATATTTTCCTTTTTAATTAAGCCGATTACCTTATGTATCGATTCCTCAAGCATAGATTTCTTAGAGCCAATATTCAGAAACTGCTTTGGCTCCAAATACCTGCTTAAAGGCCAGAAACGGCTTCCTATGCCACCGGCTAAAATAATGGCGTAATTCACCCCGCCCTTCCTTCCTTGTTATAACCCCAGCCCTTTTATCCCGCTCTTGTACGCAAGGGCGGGATTTAGGAAGGGCGGGGTTCATATCTTTAATTTCTCTTTTACTTCATTAAATACTTCTTCTACGCTGATATCCGCCAGATTATTTTTCTGCACGACAATGCTGCCTTCGCTCGAAGGCCCCCATCTGACAGCGCACTTTTGCGGCATATCGCTTCTAAATATGGCTACCACCGGAGCTCCTACGCAAGAGGCAAGATGAACCGGACCGCTATCTCCGGAAATTAATAATTTGCATTTCTTAAGAAGCGCAGCTAACTGTTTCAATGTGGTTCTCCCAGTTAGATTAATTAATTCTCTGCCTAAATTAGCAAAGAATTGCCTGCTTCTGCTTAACTCATCCGGGCCGCCGATTATGATCACTTTTAGATTCAGATTCTTAAGCAACTCTCTCGCCAATTCCTGAAAATTTTCTATAGGCCACTGTTTTACGGGATCGCTTGTCCAGGGGTGTATAGCCACTAAATTATCATAATTCTCTATTCCCGCATCTTTTAATAACCCGTTGATTATTCTATCATCTATAGTCAAAGAGAGAGATTTATCAAGTGTCCTTGCGCCAAGCAGAGAAACCAATCCCAGATTATATTCTATTTCATGCTTCTCGCCCAGATATTTTTCATCTTTTATTTTGTGGGTAAGCAAAAATCCCCACTTCCTGTCATAGCCAGCCCTTATAGGAATTCCCGATAAATAAGTAAGGATATTAAAATCTTTGGATGGATTCAACATTATCGCGATATCTATTTTTTTACTTTTTAACAAATTAATAAAGCGGAACTTCTGCGCCAGCGTATGTTTTAGCCTGCTCCATTCTATTACTTCATCTATAAAGGGGATGCTTTCGGCTAAATCTCTTACCGAAGAATCTACCACACAGATTATTCTGGCCTGGCTAAAAGTTTCTTTCAGTGCCCTAAAGGAAGGTATATTCAGCAAGAATTCGCCAAATCTATCATTACGCACCAGTAGTATTTTGCTTGTGTTTTTATAGTCTATCTGCATGGGTAAACCCCGCCCTTCCTAAAAATAGAACTTAGTTTTCAAGGAAGGGCGGGGTAAATTTATCCAGCGCCAACGATAAACCTATCATATACCAGAATATTATAGCGACCCTTGAATAATAAAGGCTGCTCTCCGTAAGCCCGTTAATCAAAAACGCGATTAAGCAGGCGGATAAAGAAAGCGAAACAACTTTTAGGAAATGAACATTTAGGCGTTTGTAAATATTCCTGCATCCCGCAAATAATTTATAAAGCAAAAATATAAAGATGCCGAAGCCAACTAATCCTATCTCTGCTGCCATATGCAGAAAGTTATTATGTGCATACATATAGTCTAAGGTAACTATATTGCGGTATTCAGGAGATTCTTTATATTTTTTGTAGTTCTTCATAAAAGTATTTGCCCCTAGGCCTATTATGGGATGGTCTTTTATCATATTAAGTGAATTAAGATAAACTGCAATCCGGTCATCGTTGCACATAAACCTTATGGGGTTATAATCGACTGCCTTTGCCCAATCCTTGACAGACTTAGGAAGCAAAAAAGGCGAAACCAAAGTAAATATAATTAAAATGGCGACTAAAAGCTTATTCCTTCTTGCAACCCCTAAGAAAAATATGGCGACATAAGTTGCCAGTAGCGTTGGCCTGGAATAGGTCAAGGCTAGGCCTATAAGCGCTAAGAGGCTTACAAAAACCCAGGCAATCTTTTTTACCCCTTTGAAATAATAAAGGGTTAAACCAAATATAAGGGGCGCTATGGCGCTTAGATAAATTCCTAAGGTATTCGAATCCTTAAACGACGCTGTAGCGCGCAGGAGGCCTATATTAACAATAGTTGCGTACCCCCTGATGAAATCCCGGCCAGTAACCACCTGCCATATCTCATCAACCGAGGCTAAAATTAATGCCGCTACGATGGAGAAGATAATTCTTTTTATCTGCCTTTGGTCTTTTAATTCTTCGGCTATAGCGAAGAGGACAAGGATATATTGGAGCAATCTTAGTATTCCTCCCCTAAGGCTATCCTTAAAATTAATCGAGTTTAAAACTGATAAACAGGTTATTAAAAACAAGAGTAACAACGGAAGATTTATTGCTGTTTTAATAAATATCCGCTCTCTTTTTAATATCTTTTTAGCCAGGAAACTGACTATCAATAACCCCATAAATACGTTCATGGGGGCATTAGCAATGGCAATAGAAAACGGCAAAAGCACAATAGTCCAATAAATTATATAATCCAAATATTTAACTATATTCTTTGTCATATCCAATTAAAGCGGTATCTAAGTATACTTAGTATTGCGCGCACGCCATCTCTCCATCTTATCTTTTTGCCTTCAGCATAAGTACGAGGATGATAAGCTATGGGCACCTCTACTATGCGTAATTTATTTTTAATCGCCTTAGTAATTATTTCAATTTCTATATCGAAGCTTTGCGCCTTAAGATCTAGACTCTTAATCATCTGACTACGGAATAATTTGTAACAGGTAAGGCAGTCGTTCAACTTCACATTAAACAGAAAATTTAATAACCCAGTCAAGAATCTATTGCCGAACCTGGGTATAAATGAGCCGCAATAACCTTTGGTAAACCTTGCTCCTAATACAACGTCCGCTTTATCTTTTTTTATTACACTTGATAATTTCAAATAATCATTCGGATCGTATTCTAAATCAGCATCCTGGATTACCACAAATTCTCCCTTGGCATGGGATAATCCAGTTAAAAAAGCCGCCCCTTTACCTCTGTTATCACTGTGGCAGATGATCTTTAAGTTTCCTAATTTAATGCCTCTTAAGATGTTATTTGTTTCATCTGAAGAACCATCGTTTACAACAATGATTTCCTTATCAATATCTACCGCATCTATCTTTTCTAAAATCTGCCTTATTGTCTTAGCCTCGTTATAAACAGGAACTATGACTGAGAGTAATGGCATAATTATCTTGCGAAACCCTTAAAGGCCGCCCAAATATATAATTTAAGATAATCGGGCAGTAATTTAAAGACGCGAAAACTGGATTTTCCTTTGGTTCTCTCTTTCCATACGGTGGGCACTTCAGTTATTTTAAACCCGGAGTAATAGGCCTTAAGCGGTATCTCCATTGAAACCTCAAAACCCTTGGACTTAATATCTACGCTATCTATAACTTCTTTTCTGTAGATTTTAAAGGCATTAGCAATGTCATGCGTAGGAATCCCCAAGAGAAAATGAAGCGAATTTCCCGCAAAACAAGATAAAAAACCTTTTAACTTGGAACCCCCTAACCTAGCCCCTCCTTTTATGTAACGAGAAGCGCAAACTACATCATAGCCCTGATTAATCTGTTCTAACATTTTTTTAATCGTGGATAAATCATCGCAGGAATCCGCCATTACCGGAAGCACTACCTCATGGGAAATATTCTGAAAGCCTGTTTTGAGGGCATTGGCAAATCCTCCCTCAAGCCTGTTTTCTACTAATTTAATACTGCTATATTGCTTAGAAAGTTCCTGCACAAATTTTCCCGTATCATCCGTAGAGTGGTCATTGACCACCACTAACTCGTGCTCCATATCTAAAGAGCGCTCTATTCTCTCGATAACCTCTTTTATATTATCCTGCTCGTTATGCGCAGGAACGACAACCGATAGTTTCATGGAAGTACTTTATATATATGTATAGTTTTGTTGCTAAAGACAGGGACAAATTTACTGGGATTATATCCTGCCCACTTATCTTCCAATGGAAACGCAATATCTTTGGTCTGATGAAGCGAATAAACAAATAAATAAGCCGTATTTCTTTTAAGAAGGTTATTTAACCAAATAAGATAATCCGCGCCAGAGCGATAATTGCCCTTGGCTTCTAAATTTTTATGCAAACTTAAGAAATCATAACCCCAGGTATAGTGGCTGCCGGGGAAGAAGTGCAATTTTGCCGGTTCAATCTTGTTTACCGAAACATAATAGATATTATTTTTAAAATTCGTCCCGTATAAAGGAAACGGCACAGGCCTGCCTACATAAGCTATATTGTTACCCGAGGTATTTTTGTTTAACCAGTCCCAGGCTGAAGTGGCATCCGGCCAGAATCCCGAATATTTCTGCATCGTTATATACCTGGGGAATTCATTTCTGGTATAATCTTTTTCCAGGATTGCTAGAATAAGCAAAGAAATAATTAACGGATAAGCTAAAAAAGACGGCCTTATTTTAAATTTAACTTTTTGGATATTCTTCAAGAACAGAAACCCCAAAAAGAATAATAAAAAGGTCAAGATAATCGAAGATATTAACTCCAAATGATTGGCTAGCTCGAAGGCAGAAGCTAAAATAGAAATAACTACTAAAATTTTTAATATAATTTTGGGCGTGCCCAAAATATGCACAGTATAAAAACCCAAAATAATTCCTATGCCTAAAAGAGGATACAAATACCTGGTATTTGCCAGAGGAATGACAAACCTATACACAAGATAAAGCAGTAAAGGCAGGATTAAAAAATAAAGTAAACTAAAGTTAAGGGCCTTTTTATTTTTTACGAAGCTAACGGGTAAGGCTAAAAATATGGAGGGTAAGATAAGAATTAAAGATTGAAGCCCCAGCCCCTCATGAAATAACAGTTTACCCAAAGCGTAATCTTCAGTCTTAAAATGCGCCCTGTAGGTTTGATAGTCTATGGCGCCCTTAAAGATAGTTTTAGCAAATAACTTTAAATCTAAAGGGTAAAGAGGATTTCCGGTTTGAATAAAATTTCTTATATATGAAAACCCTCCAAAAATAATTACGATTGCTAAAGACAACAAAAGAAATTGAGCATAGCGTTTATTAAAATAAAGGTAAATAAGCGGTATAAATAATAAAATAGCGTAAGGGAGCGCAACGGTCTTGGTGCCCAAAAAGAGCCCTAAAGTCAGATTATAAATGAGGACATTTTTTAAAGAGGCCTCTTTGTTTAGTAAAAGCAAGAAATTTAAACCGGCTAAAAATAAAGCCGCCACCATTACATCGACATAAGCAATCTCCATTTGTTTAAAATAATTGGGAATAAGGGTAAAAAGGCAGGCAGCCAAACAAGAATTTTCTCTATTCAGGCCTAACTTTATGCCTATAGAAATTACTGATAGGAAAGCTAAAATAAAAAACGGGATTTGACCTAAATCCGCTAAAAATACGTTTTTAAAAGGAAAAATCAGCCATAAGAAAAACAGGCTGCCGTTTATAGGATAATAGGCAGGGCCAGGGTCATCATTGATGGTAATGGGATTATCTAAATTAGCGTGCTTTAACCATTCTACGGGAAAGGTAAAATGGTAATTTAAATTATCCCAGCCAAAGGGCGGATTTACAAGATTAATTCCGACTTTCACCAGGGCAAATCCTAAAATTACCGCTGTAGCCAATAAAATAACTTTATCGCTGAATAATTGGGTTAAGGCATCCTTTATACCGGTAAAGCTGCAAGTGAATTTTTTATTTCGGGTTGTAAACCAAATTAGAAAAAGTAACCCGGCGTTTAGAAGAATAAGATTCTTTAAGTATAATATGCCGAAAATTCCTAAAAATAGCTCTGTGGCTATAATTTGCGCAAGATAAAGAATGAAAAGTGTGATTAGGTAATCGATGGAAAGATTAAATTTAAAAACCTTGCAGGCAAGTAGTAGAGACGATGCAATTACAACAGAATTCATCAATAAAAATATAAGCATTTTATTTTTTACCTACCGCGATAAAATCTAAGGCTGACTGGATATTGCTTTTTACTATAACAAAATTACTGCAATCTACCCGGATATAAAATCTATCAACGGGATTAATAAAGCCTGGAAAACAATTAAACAGGCCTATCTTCTTAAGCCTCCTATAAAATCTTAAAGCCATGCCCCTCTTTAAGCCAAATAACTCCAGGCTGGAAAAATACCGCTGGAGCAACTCTTTAAATTCATCAAACAAATATTCTTTAATATGGAATTTGTTCAAGGGAATATCGCTTTTGGGAGAGGCGTCTAATTTATTCGGGGTTGAACATATGAATACACCGTTATTTTTTAATAAGCCTTTTATATTTTCTAAAAATATTTGCGGTTCTGACATGTGCTCTATAACCTGAAATGAACATATGGCGTCAAATTGCTTAATGACGGAACGTAAGTCTTTAGCATCAAGAGCATAAAATAATAAATTATCTTTTTTATATTTATCACTGGCATAAGCAATGATTGATTTATCATAATCTAGCGCCATAACGCTTTTAGCATAACCTGCCAGGAAATAACTGCCGTAGCCCTCTCCGCATCCGATATCTAACACTTCTTTATCTTGAATATATTCTTTGGCAAACTGATAAGCGCTAAAGTGCCGCGCAATCATTAAAGGCGTCTCTTTTTCTAAAAGTATCCTCTCCCCGCTATTATCTATCTCTATCACGGCATAACTTCTGTAAGTCCTGCGCTTAAGAAAACTCCGCTTGCAAATACCTTAATTAATATCGGGGTATTTTCTTTTCCGCGCAGCAATACCATCTTAATACTCGACTTATGGTAAGGATTTTTATCCCGCCTGCTTATACTCGCTTCCAGAATTACTGTTTTATACGCCTTGCCTTTAATCAGCATTTCTTTGGGAGTCGCTCTTCCCTTTAAAATATAATTCTTCTGGTTGGTATTGATATTCATCTCAAACTCTTTAATTTTATCAAAATCCATTTTCCTTAAGGAGAATATCGCGGAAAGCGGGTCTTGCGTATCCGCAAGTATGATGCGCTTAACACCTCCGATATCCATGATGCCCTGTTTCTGGTCGTAAATTATTTCCTTATCAGTGCTTCCTTTGCCCGAGACATTTAATCTTTGCTTAAAGGCTATCGGGCTTAACCGCTCTATATCCACAAAAGAATCCAATGTTGCTTCGCCGCTAAGGATCTTAGAAACCAAATTTAGGGTCTTTGCGCTTGCGCTTAAATGATAGACCTTCTGCCCGTTATAATCTTGCGTTTTCTCAACTCCAATAATAGCTTCAGCCACGGGCAAAACCCCTAAAAAATTAATTCTGTATTTTAGCTCGCCTGCGCCGATATTTCCTTTTTTGATTAACTTTGCAATAATTACTTTAGGATTATTATTATTCAAGGCAATGAATACTGCAATTATGATTAGAATAAAAAATATAAATAATATTTTCTTCATTTGTCGCCTCTTCCTAATAATTCACCTAAGCAAAGTATTTTATCAGACACTCTCGGCTAAGGCAATGATTAAAACTCCATGGCCAGGCCGTCATAGGCGGCTTCTACCTCGATGCCTAATTCCCGGGATAATCTTTGGGCTTGCAGATGCGGCTTGGATTTAAGCATAGTCATTCCAAAGTGCGTGAGTATTGTTTTTTTAGGCCTTATTCGGCTGATAAGCTGTTGGGCGTCGGCTAAACTAAGATGGTCAATACCGGGCCTGGGCTCAAAGAAAACAACTGAGATGATTAATAAATCTGTTTTATAAAAATCAATAAGTTCTTCGGAATACTTTGTATCGCACATAAGCGAAACGCTGGTTTTATTAAGGTTAAACTTTAGGCCATAAGTTTCAACCGGATGGATATGCCGCATCGAAGTAGAAAATTTGAAATCTCCTACGCTATATTCTTTTCTTGCCTCAATAATCTCTATCTTCTCGGGAAAGTTTATTTCGTGTTTTAATATTACCGAATCTTCTCCTATGGCATCCTGAGGACAGAACACAATACCTCTTTTTTTAAACCCGCCCTCGGTCATCGCCTCAATCATCACGTTAATATCTGAGCTGTGGTCAAGATGCCTGTGGGTGAGTATGATTGCATCTAATTTAGCGGGGTCTAATTTAGGCCTGCTCATTGCGCAGCGCACGATACTACCCGGACCGGGGTCAATCAATACATTTGTCCCTTTATGGGAAATCCAGATGCCGCCTGAAGAGCGCAGCTGTTTTATCATTACAAAGCGCGCACCTGCGGTGCCCAAAAATTTTATAAAATCTTTCTGCTTATTTTCTTTTGTCCTTTTGGGCATCCTTAACCTCAAGCCTTTAGCCTTTAGCCTTTAGCCTTTAACCTTTTATTTTAGCCATATCTTCTTTAACTCTTCATTGATTTTGTGCCTCTGGCTGTAAGTAAGTTCTAATCCTGCTAAATCCCCTTCATCTTTTAAGCGGCCTTTGCGCTTAATTCGCGCCTGCGCTAAATTCGCAGGATTAATAAACTCTTCAACGCCCCTTGCCCTGGCTCCAACAGATTTTACAAAAAAGCGTATCTCTTTATCATCTGAAACCACAACTATGTTTTTAAAATCACCCGAATTCTCCACTATCCTCTTTATTCTTTCATCGGCAGAATCCTGCCGGGAAAATATAACATTAATCTCGGCATCCCAATTTTTCTCTTCGGATATTTTAGGGAATCCGTCAAATACAACGGTTATCTTATTCTTAGGACTGCCGCATAATCTCTTATATTTAATAAATTCTAAAAGCGCCAATCTAGAATCCTTTATCTTTTTATGGAGATTAGTGAAGCTGGGGTGATTTGTGATGTTGTAGCCGTCGATGATGTACTGTAAGGGCATAGATAATTCCTCCGAT
>Ga0315273_10000492_pt1 | contig 41707 bp, 32 predicted proteins | sample YL17G02_0_MG_FD_205753 | JGI IMG/M metagenome (GOLD analysis project Ga0315273, IMG submission 205753) | Sediment microbial communities from Yellowstone Lake, YNP, Wyoming, USA - YL17G02_0 | ecosystem: Environmental > Aquatic > Freshwater > Lake > Sediment | place: USA: Wyoming | collected...
AATAGGAATATTCAATCATGAAGAAGCGAAAGAATTGGCAGAGAGAGCGCTATCAAAAATTTTGTACAGAGGAAAAGACAGCAAAGGATTTTTTTCTTCAGAAAAAAACTGCATAGCACACTGCTTACACTCAGTAGTCAATTTTGTAGAGCAACCATTCAAAGGAAAAGGAACCATGATTGTCAACTGCGAAATATATAATTGGAAAGAGATCAATGAAAAATTTTCCTTTAACGCAAGAAATGATGCAGAAACACTATTTTTACTAATAGAAAAGAAAGGAATGACAAAAGAAACACTTGAAGAGATAGACGGAGTTTACTCATTCTGCTATTGGATAGATGAAAAAGTGTACCTAGCAAGAGATATACTGGGAGAAAAACCATTATGGTTCTCCAGATATGAACATTTCGCGTTCGCATCAGAAAAAAAAGCATTGAAAGAGATAGGAATGTATGACTGCGAAGAACTAAATCCAAGAAAGATAGCTGTTTATGACCTAAAAAACAACAAACTAGAATTCATAGAAAGAGAATTCTTCAAGATAACACCAGAAAACAAGAAAAGCTATGAACAGATAAAAAAGGAAACCGCGGGACTATTGATAAATTCAATATCAAAAAGGATTCCAGACAAAAAATTTGGAATATTATTCTCAGGAGGAATAGACTCAAGCATAATAGCGCTGATCTGCAAACAATTAGGAGTTGAATTCACATGCTACACAGCAGCACTAGAAGAAGAAGGAATGCAAGAAGCAGAAGATCTGACATATGCAAGAAAAGTAGCACAAAAATACGGGTTTGAACTGAAAACAAAAACTTTGAAACTAAAAGAAGTGCCAGAATACCTAAAAAAAATTGTACCACTGATAGAAGATTCAAGTGTGGTGAAAGCAGGAGTTGGACTAACATTCTATGTCGCATGCGAGATGGCAAAAAAAGATGGGATAAAAGTGATATTCTCAGGACTAGGATCAGAAGAACTATTCGCAGGATATGAAAGACACAAGAAAAGCGACAACATAAACAAAGAATGCATCTCAGGACTCATAAAGATATACGAAAGAGACCTGTACAGAGATGATGTGATAACAATGGCGAATAATATGGAACTAAGACTGCCATTCCTAGACACGAAATTAGCAGATTATGCGCTGAAGATACCAGAAAAATACAAACTAAAAGAAGAACAGACAAAAATAGTATTAAGAGATGTTTCTGTCAATCTAGGCTATGATAAAGAATTCTCACAAAGAAAAAAGAAAGCAGCACAATACGGAAGCAAGTTTGACAGAGCAATAGAAAAACTGACAAGAAAACAAGGATTCAAGACAAAATCAGAATATCTCAAAACATTCTATCCAGAAACAAACCTGAAACTAGGAGTATTATTCAGCTCAGGCAAAGACAGCTGTTATGCAATGCAAGTAATGCAAAGACAAAATTATGAGATAACATGCCTGATAACACTAAAAAGCGCAAACAAAGACTCATACATGTTCCACACACCAAATGTAGAACTAGCAGAGCTGCAGGCAAAAGCAATGGAACTACCATTGATAGAACAAGAAACAAAAGGAGAAAAAGAAAAAGAATTGCAAGACCTAAAAAAAGTATTAGAAGAAGCAAAAACAAAATACAAAATACAAGGAGTTGTGACAGGAGCGCTATTCTCAAAATACCAAAGAGAAAGAATAGAAACAATCTGTGATTCACTAGGACTGAAAATTTTCTCACCATTATGGCACATGGACCAAGAAACAGAACTAAGAAGCTTGCTAAGAGAAGGATTTAGCGCAATCGTAAGCTCAATAGCAGCAGAAGGACTAGACAAGAATGATATAGGAAGAAAAATAGATGAAGAGATGATACAAAAACTAGTCAAGCTAAAAGAAAAGATAGGATTCAATGTAGCAGGAGAAGGAGGAGAGTACGAAAGCTTTGTCATAGACGGACCAATGTTCAAGAAAAAAATAGAGATAACAGAAACAGAAAAACAAGCAGAAAACAATTACACAGGCAGACTATTGATAAAGAAAGCAGAACTAAAACAAAAAAGTTAGCTTTTTTAGGTGTTAAAGATGTGATTTAACCTAAAATTTTTTCAAGAAATTTTTTCTTTTGCGGTTCTGGAGAAGGCAAATAAGGAATGAATCTTTTTTTGCTAATCCTATAACCATAAACTCCCTCTTTTAAAACATCCCTAGCAATGTCCTCATTAGGATAAAGGTGTAATTCGATGGTTCTTCCAATCTCGTGATTGCCAGTTATTGTTGTGGTTCCATTAGATTCTTCAATATTTGTAGAACCATCATACAAATGCACATTAGTTTTCATCTTCACAGACTCTGAAGAAGGAAAAGCGATAGAAATTCTTTCGTTTCCTGCTGATTCTCCGAACATAAGATACCCACAATCAAAAATATCACCATTCTCTTTAAAATCTTGGACAAAGAAGGGTCTTTCTCCAGGTATGAGCTTAAGCATCAGATCTTGTAGCGAATCTCTGTTATACATGCCTATTCTTGGAGCAACTGCGTATTCAAAGACTTCCCTTCCTCCCCTATGATGACCATCAACATCAATGCTTCTGAGAGAATCAACAACAATTATATAGGGATTATTCCTCAAGGTTGTATCAATCTTTTCAAGGAGACTCATAATCAGTTAGAATAGAAGGAATTATTTAAATGTTTATAAAAAATTTACTCCCTTATTTAGTCACCAATTCGAGACAAAATACCATATATTTTTACTATTCTACAATAGAAACTTATTTAAATGATTTCTTGTTCTTTCCGCATAATTATAACAACTGTCTATATATAGTAAGGGAGGGGGTTTTTGCGTGGCAAAACACATAGAGAATAGTAATCCATCCAGAACATTCATGGAATACAGATTTCTAACACAACTAACGCCAAAAGACTGCACTCCAGAAAAAATTTCTTTAAAAACACCACTAACACGATATGAAAGAGACAAAGGATTCGAAAGCGCAAAAATAGTCCTAAACATACCATTCATGTCAGCAGCGATGCAAGCAGTAACAGGAGCAAGACTAGCAATAACACTAGCGCAAGAAGGAGGAATAGGAACGCACTACTGCTCACAAACAATAGAAGATGAAGCAGCAAAAGTAGCAGAAGTAAAAAACGAAAAAGCAGGATTCGTAAAACCAGAAACACTAAAACCAGAACAGACTGTGCAGGAAGCATTCAAAAAAGCAAAACAAGACGGACACTCAATCTACCCAGTAGTCAATCCAGAAGGAATATTACTAGGCTCTATAAACGTGAATTACCTAAGAGGAAGATTACAAGAAGCAAAATTAGGAGAAGTCATGAGAAGATTCATACCAGAAAGCCTTGAAGATATAATAGAAAGAAAAAGAAGAGATACAAACACAGAAACAGAAGAACTAGTAAAACTGGCAAGAGAATATATCCCATTTGCATACGCAGGAATAGACTTAAGAGAAGCAAACAGGATAATGGGAAATGACCACAAATGTTTGACAATAATAAGAAAAGACGGAACACTAGATTCTTTAGTATTCAGAAAAGATGTACAACAACACATAAACCACCCAAACGAACTAGTAGATGCAGACAAAAGATACGTGACAGCAGCAGCATTAAACACTCACGACTACAAAGAAAGAGCAGCAGCACTAGTACAATCAGGAGTAGACCTATTGGTGATTGATTCATCGGATGGATTTACTGAATACCAAAAAGAATGCATAGAATTCTGCAAAAAAAACTATGCAGACACACCAATAATGGGAGGAAACATAATCACAGCAAAAGCATTCGACTACTTAGTAGGAGCAGGAGCTGACGTGATAAAAGTAGGAATGGGAGGAGGCTCAATCTGCATAACACAAGAACAAAAAGGAACAGGAAGAGGACAAGCAACTGCTGTCGCAGAAGTAGTAAAAGCAAGAGATGAATACTACCAAAAAACAGGAATATACATACCAATAATATCAGACGGAGGACACAGCGACGCGAAAGATATGCTGCTGGCGTTAGCATTCGGAGCAGAAGCAGTAATGCTAGGAAGAGTGTTTGCAGGATGCGAAGAAAGCAATGCACCATTCCACCCAGAAACAAAAAGACTAAAACAATATTGGGGAGAAGGACACTCAAGAGCAAGAGCTTGGAGAGAAAAAAGATACGGACAAACAAGCTTTAACGAAGGAGTAGACGGACTAATACCTTACGTAGGAAAGATGAGCGAGAATGTACTAGCAGACATACTGTTCAAGATGAAAGCAACAATGGTATCATGCGGAACAAAAACAACACAAGACCTACAAAAAACAGCAGAGATAGAACTGATATCAGAAGCGTCAAGAGTAGAAGGAAAAGCGCACGATATAATAATCCCACAAAACATCTTAGAATACACATCAAAAACCTGGGGAGAAAAATAGGAGGAAAAAAATGCCGATAGAACAAGTGTTTGAAGCGATAAAAAATATAGAACCAATAGATGAACTAAAACAAATAAGCACACGAAGATACTTAGTAAGCTCTTTCGAAGAAACACTTCTACCATTAATAAAAAGACATGACATAATTGTAGTAGCAGGAGAATATTTTGGAGATGAAGGAAAGGGAAAAATAACAGACGCGATAGCAAACTGTGATGATGTTGAATTGATATTAAGGACGCTTTCTGGAGAGAACGCAGGACACACAGTAGTTGTTGGCGGAAAAAAATTCGTGTTCAACCTAACGCCATCAGGAATAACGGTGCCAGGAAAAGTAAATGGCATAGGGCCAGAATGTGTCATGGATCCAATAAATTACATGCAAAAAGAGATAAGCCAACTAATAAAGGCAGAGATAGACTATGAAAGAAGGCTATTTGTGGGCAATGTCCACATCGTAGGACCACACCATAAAATCCTTGACTTCGCCTTAAGCCCGCCAAATTCTTCAACACTAATGGGAATGTCTTATGTACACGCATCAAAAGTAGCAAAGAGAGGAATAAGACTAGATCACCTATTCAACGACACTGCAGAAGCAGAAAAAAGACTCAAAAAAGACATAGATGTATACCATGCACTGATGCAGTACAACAAGAAAGACGAGATAGAAGTACTACACGACTTAAGAGAGGAGATGGCAAGAAGAAAAAAAGAAGTACCTAAACATATAGTTGAATTCTTAACTGCAAAAGACAAGATAGATTGCATACTAAACATGTATGACAGAGACGTAATACGAGTCCCGGCATTCCCACAAAGAAGAGACGTCTGCCACCTGGCAAGAGAATATTTAAGAGACGGAAAAAAAATACTTCTTGAATCACCACAATCATTCTTCCTGTCAAATGCCACAGAAAAACACTGGGCATCATCAACATCAGCACAGACACACGCAGCAGGAGTAATAGCAAGCGCAAACATAAACACGGCAAAACACCCATATGTGGTAATCAACGTAGCAAAAACACCATGCGACTCAAGAGTAGGAGTGGGAGCAAACCCATCATCATTTGTCCCACAAAATTATTTCTCAAGCCAAAAACCACCAGTGAACACACTAGACCAGCTAGAAGGAAAATGCATGGACTTCGACGCAATACAAAAAATGTATTTCCAATCAATACAACCAAACGGAATCTTAAACCCTGTAAAGTATACTGATGCAAGCGGCACTTACTTGATAAATGAAGCAATGTCAATAGCAGCATCAAGAAAGTTCGGAGAAAAAGGAGCAACAACAGGAAAACCAAGAGTTGTAGGACTATTCGACTGCCTAACAGCAAAACTAGTCAATGATGTACAAGGACCTTATCTCTCAATCTCAGCAATGGACAGAGGAGACGAGATGGACTTTGTAGGAATGACAATAGGTTATGTATTCCATCACCCGAAAGATGACATGTTAGACTCTAACGGAACACCATACATGAACGGACAAATAATAAAGATAGGAGAAGAATACCCATGCGACCAAGTACTAGAACACTGCTACCCCATAATAAAAGTCATGCCAGGATGGAAAAACACACCAATAGGAGTAGAAAAAATAAAACCAACAGACCCACTACCTAAAAATGTACAAGCATTCATAGGAACAATAGAAGACCTAACAGGACTCAAGATCCTATCAATAGGAAACGGACAAGACACAAAAAACCTGATCTACATAAAAAGAGCAGACGAGAGGTAGAAGAAAATGAACGCACAAACAGACTCATTAACATACAAAGCAGCTGGAGTAAATGTAGACGAGAACAATGAAGCAAACACGAGGATAGCAGCGCACGTAAAAAGAACAAGAAACAATCGCGTAGTCACAAAAGAAGGACTTTTCGGAGGAGGACTAAGCCTAGAAGAGTTCAAAGAAAAAGAAAATCCTGTACTAGTAGGATCATTAGGTTATCACACAGGAGACTCAACATGCTCAGAGAATCTTGCAAGACTTGTCACAATACACACTCACAGCAAGATGCTACATGGAGCAGAACCAATCGCATTCATGGACTACATAGCAGCAACACAATTGCCAGCTATAGATGCAGAAAAACTTGTAAGAGGATTTGCAAACACACTAACAGCAGACAGCCCAGTCATTCCATTGATCGGAGGAGAGACAGCAGAGATGCCATCAGTGTTCGAACCAGGAAAATGGGAAGTAGTGGGAGCATTGTATGCAATAACAGAAAAAACAAGAGCAAGAAGAGTCGAACATGTAGACCTATCACCGATAAAAGAATACAGCAGACCAGTACTAGTACTGAGCATGGACGGAGTAGGAACAAAAACAAAGATTGGTGTTGAAATGAAAAAAGCAAAAGGACTAGTCAAAGACATAACACACCACTCACTAAATGATATATTGTGTCAAGGAGCAAAAGGAATCGCACTAATGCCATATATGGGATGCCACACAAAAGATCCACACATAATACACCAACTAATGGAAGGAATGCAAGAATGCAGCAGAGACAATAACTTAGCACTATTAGATATAGCAATAGTAGAAAATCCAAGACTATACCTGCCAGGACAATACGACATATGCGCAACAATAGCAGGACTAGTAGACCTGGATAAATTAGTTACAGGAACTGCAATCAAAAAAGGAGATTTAGTCATAGGACTAGCATCAGATGGATTACACACAAACGGATTTTCTTTAGCAAGAAAAGCAGTAGAGAGAGCAGGAAAAAACTACTCAGACTTCTCAAAAGAATTAGGATGCAAGATAGGAGATGCATTACTAGTTCCACACAGAGACTACTCAAGAAGTGTCTATCCAATACTAGAAAACGAACAAGGACTGATAAAAGGAATCGCGCACATAACAGGAGGAGGAATGCAAGACAACATAGTCAGAGTCATACCTGAAGGATTAGGAGTCAATATACAAAGAGGAAGCTGGAAAGTCCCAAAAATATTCGAAGCAATACAATACATGGGAAACGTACCATTAAGCGACCCAGAAAACAAAGGAATGCTAGAAACATTCAACATGGGAGTAGGAATGGCACTGATCGTTGATAAATCACAAGAACCACACCTAAGAAAACAGTTAGAAAAAAGCGGAGAAACAGTATACAAGATAGGAAAAGTAGTAGAAAACGATGGAAAAACAGCATACGAAAGAATACAATTTGTAAGGTGAAAAATGAAAGGACTAACATTCGAACTACCAACAGAAGTGCAAGACAAAAAAATATCTGTAATAGAAGTTGGCCCATTCGCTGAATCAGGAACAGCCAGAGAAATAAACAAATTCTTAGGAACACAAATAGAAGACCTCACAAGAATAAACACTTACTTACTCGTGCATCCAACAGAAGTGCAAGGAATAGAAAAACTACTCACAGGAAAACCATTCGTAGACCCAATAACGCACACAGCAACACTAAACTCAGCATTAATATCCAAACTAGGAATACCATTCGATTACGTACTACAAAGCATGCTAAATCCAGGAACAAGCGATGCAGAAGGAGACACAGCACTAAGACAAGCACTATTATCATTAGGATACAAAACACAAGAAGGAGATGTAGGATTTTTATCAGCACAACACTTCCTAAAAGGAAACCTGACAACAAAACAACTAAGTGATGTATCAGACTTCCTAGCAAACCTAGACCTTAACAGAAAGATAATAGTGCCATTCGGAGAATATGCAACAGGGAAAAAAGTCACAGCACCAGTAGTCACACTAAACCCAAAAACAAATGTGGAAACCTTTGACATAACACACATGACAGATGACGAGCTAGTAAAACTAAGCTCAACGAGAAGATTAGCAGCAACACTAGGAGAGATGCAACAATTCAGAGACACATACAAAGATGAAAAATTCATAGAAAAAAGAAAACAGTACGGACTAGATAATAAAGCAACAGATGTAGAACTAGAAACATGGTTCGGACTAAGATCAGAACACTGCTTTCACAAAGAATTCAACGCAAAAATAACACTAGAAGACAAACTGAACGACCCAGTATTCAAGAAAGCATTCGAAAAAGGATGGCTGACAAAAAATGATAACGGAGAATATGTCATAGAAAAAGGAATGTTCAAAACATTTGTAGAAGAACCAGCAAAAATAATATCAGCAAAACTAGACAAGAGAGGAAACAACTGGATAGCAAGCATGTTTGACGACAATTCTGGAGTAGTCTACTACAACAAAGATTATATGTTCTGCATAAAATTCGAGACACATAATTCACCATCAAATAAAGAACCAGTACAAGGAGCAAAAACAGGAATAGATGGAGTAAACAGAGACATATTCGGAACAATGCTAGGAACATTCGACGCAATATCAAACCACTTCTATTATTGCACAGGAAACCCAGCATACCAAGGATGGCTACCAAAAGGAGTCAAGCATCCATACATGATACTGAAAGGAATCACACAAGGAGTAAGAGAAGGAGGAAATGAATCACAAATCCCAACATTAGGAGGAGGACTAATAACAGACCCAAGATATATAGCAAAATGCTTAGTGTACTGCGGAACAGTAGGATGGTCACCAGTAAGATCACAAACCGGAATAGATTACACAAAAAAACATGCAAGCGTGGGAGATATAATATTTGTAGCAGGACAACCAGTAGGAATTGATGGAGTCCATGGATCAACAGAAAGCTCACTAACTGCAAGCGCAAACATAAGTTTAGGACACGTACAAGCAGACTTCTCATTAATACAAGCAAAAGCAAAAGGATACATTTTGAAAGCAGCAAGAGACGGCTTATTCACTGACATAGGAGATTTTGGAGCAATGGGCCTCGGCTCAGCATCACACGAAGCAGCAAGAGCTACAGGTGGGTTAGAGATGGACCTAGCAAAGCACCCAGTAAAATACAAAGGAATACAACCATGGCAAGTGAACTGCTCAGAAACACAAGACAGGATGCTACTGATAGCAAAACCAGAAAGCCAAGAAGAATTACTAAGAAGAGCAGAGATGCATGAAGTACAAGTAACACCCCTAGGACAACTCACAGATTCAGGATATGTGCATCTAAAATATGACGGAAAAACAGTAGCGCTAATAGACATGGAAAAACTGTTCAACAAAGAACCAAGAAAACAGATGCACGCGACATGGGAAGCAAAAACAGAACAGAAACAAGAACAAGCAAAAAAACAATACACACTAGAAGAAACATTGTGCTCAGTGATATCACAACCAGACATAGCATCAAAAGAATGGTTCTTCAGACAAAAAGACTCATCAGTCAAAGGAGCAACAATCCAAGGACCACTAATCGGACTAAAACAAGAAGTAGAAGCAGATGCAACAATACAAAAACCATTAGACACAGAAGGAAAAGACTGGGGAGCAATAGCGTACGCTATGGGAATAACACCAAAACTATCAGACATAGACGCTTACAACTCAGCGCAAAAATCATTCACAGATATGGTAGGAAAAATCATAGCAGTAGGAGGAGCACTACCAGACATGACAAAACCGAAATGGGATGCATGGGCAGTGTGCGGAAACTATTGCCAACCAAACAGTGAATCAAGAACAACACTAACAAAACAGAGCGGAGAACACAACCTATCCTCACTAGTAAGAGAAGGAATAGCAATAAGAGAAGGAGAAGAAGAACTAGACATCCCACTAATATCAGGAAAAGACAGCATGAAATGCTCATGCGAATACAAAGTAGCAAACGACTTCAAACTAGAAGACCTGCCACCAGACCTAAGAAGAAATGTAACACTAGTAGAAAAACAAGGAAAAGAAGGAACAGAAAAATGGATAGAGATACACGACCCAGACTCATACCTAGCATCATGTGCAGTAAAAATAGATGACTACAGAAAATGTGTTAGCTCAGCATTCAAAGAAGAAGGAGACCTGATCTATGTTGTTGGAACAACAAAAAACCATTTAGGAGCATCACAACTAAACAGCGCGCGAGGCTACAAAGAAAACGGAGCACCACTAGAAGGAGGAAACGCTCCAAGAATAGACTATGAAGAATTCAGAACAACAGCTGGAGCAATACACTCAGCAATTGATCAAGAACTTATAGCATCATGCAGCTATATACATGAAGGAGGAATACAAGTAGCACTATCAAAAGCAGCAATGGCAGGAGAAAAAGGAGCAAACATAGACATAAGACAAATATTCTGCGAACAAGGATGGACAAAACCAAAAGATGACGAAGTATTGTACTCCCAAACACCAGGAAGATTCATGATGACAATAGCAGAAAAAGACAGAGAAATTTTTGAGAAAACAATGAGCGGAACAATATGCAGCCTGATAGGAAAAGTAACACAAAAAGAATTACAAGAAACAAGAATAGAAGGAACAACAGAAACAATAAATCTTGAAAACGTAAAAGAGCACTACAAAAAACCACTAAGCTTCAGCTCGCAAGAAAAGGTGAACTAAGATGGCAAAACCAAAAGCATACGTAATAAGCGGATTAGGAATAGGATGCCATGAAGAAGTAGCACATGCATACACAAAAGCAGGAGCAGACGCAGAAATAATCCATATCAAGCAGATACTGAACGGACAAAAAAAACTTTCTGAAACAGACATACTTAACCTAGCAGGAGGATTCTTGCACGGAGACATGCTAGGATCAGGAATGTGCGCAGCAAACGAGATAGAACACGCAATAATCCTAGATGAAGATAATGAAAAAAGAGTAAAAGAGAAATTGATAGAATTTGCGGAAAACGGAAAAGTCATATGGGGACAGTGCAACGGATTCCAACTACTTGTAAAAACAGGACTTTTACCAGGAATAGACAATGACTACTCAAAACAAACACTGACACTGACACACAACGACTGCGGAAACTATAGAGTAGCGCCAGTGCTGCACAAGATAGAGATGCCAAACCATTTCGCATTCAAAGGAATAGATGACACAGACCTATACTTATGGTGCAGACATGGAGAAGGAAAAATACAATTCCATTCAGAATACGGACTGATAAAAAAAGAAGAAGGAGAACAAAACAGAAAAAAAGTCAATGAAAACCATGTCTTATTAAGATATGCAGATCCAGCAACAAAGCAAGCAACAGAAGAGTTTCCGCACAACCCTAACGGTTCAGTAGATGGAATAGCAGGACTGGCAAACCCTAACGGAAACATATTCGGACAGATGGCACACCCAGAAGTAGGAATATACAAATCAAGAGATCCAAGATTCTTCCAATGGAAAGACGAATGGAGAAGACAAGGAATAAAAGCAGCAGACATAGACGAAAAAAGACTAGAAGACACATGCCTACAAATATTCAAGAATATAATAGAATACGTAAGATGAATACATAATGCCAGAAACAAAACAACTCTACACACCACAACCAGGAAAACCAATGGACTGCATAGCATTCGCCTCAACAAGCGGAACAAACCTGGAAGCGCTGCTACAAAAACAAGAAGAAGGAAACTACAAAATAAACGCAGTGTTCTTTGACAAACAATGCAAAGCAATGCAAGTAGCAGAAAAATGGCACGTACAACCAATATATGAAAGTGCGCAAAGGTATTGTGGAAAATGGAGCGACGCACTAAAAGCAGGAGAGCAAGAAGTACAAGCATACCTGAAAAAATGCGAAGAGTACGACGCGATGATAGCAGAAAAACTGCAAACATTCGCAAAAGAAAAAAGCTTCTCGATAGATATGATATTCCTCACAGGATACATGAGGATAATAAGAGATAAACTATTCAAAGCATTCCCAGACAAGATGCTAAACGTACACCCAGCAATCCTATCAGAAAGAGATGCAGCAGCAAAAAGAAAATACACGGGAGATAATGCAGTATTGAAAGCAATAACATCAGGAGAGCAAGAAACATACTCAACAGTACACTTGGTAACACCACAAGTAGACGGCGGAGAGATGATAATATTATCACAACCAATACAAGTAAAAGCGCCAAAAGATGTACAAACAATAATAGAAGAGTTAACAGCGCCACTAATCACATTCTATCATGGAGACATAGACAAAGCACTTGAAAGATTCAAGAAAGATTATCAACCAGAACACGCAAAACTGACCAATTTCTGCGACCAGCACCAAGGAGAACAAAAAAAACACTGCGACTGGCCAGCATTCACAACAGCAGCAAAAATGGTAGCAGCAGGAAAAGTCGCGATATCACAAGAAAAAAACGCTTTCGAACTAAGAGATGTGTACGTGGATGACCAAAAAATGCCATATTGCGGGATGAGACTATGAACCAAGAAAAAATTTATGTCCTAGACTTTGGCGGACAATACACACAACTAATAGCAAAAAAAGTCAGACAATGCAATGTATTCTCAGAAATAAAACCATATGACATAAGCATAGATACAATAGTGCAAGAACAACCAAAAGGAATAATCCTATCAGGAGGACCAGAAAGCGTATACGAACCAGGAGCACCACTAGCAGACAAAAAATTATTCGAAACAGGGATACCAATCCTAGGCATATGCTACGGAATGCAACAAATAAACCACTTATCTGGCGGAGAAATAGTACACGGAGCAGATGTAGCCAAAGAATATGGAGAGACAATAATAAAACTAGACAGCGGCAACAAACTATTCAAAGGATTAGATAATCAAATAATAGCATGGATGAGCCACGGAGACAGCATACAAGAAGGAGGATTAGCAAAAGATTTTGAAATAATAGCAGAAAGCCCAAAAACACTATATGTAGCAGCGATAGAAAATAGGGCAAAAAAAATCTATGGAGTACAATTCCATCCAGAAGTCACGCACACACCACAAGGAAAACAAATCATCTCCAACTTTGTCCACAACATATGTGGCTGCGACAACAGCTGGACAATGGCAAATTATATAGAAGAAGCAAAAAAATATGTAAGAGAAACAGTAGGAAAAAATGACGTCCTATGCTTTGTAAGCGGAGGAGTAGACTCAACATTCGTAGCAGCACTACTCGCAAAGACAGAAGGAATAGGAAAAGTTTACCCAGTATATATAAGAGCATTGATGAGACAAAACGAGAATGAACAAGTAGAACAAAGCCTGCAAAATGCAGGAGTGGAAAACTTGATATCAATAAAAGCAGAAAATAGATTTATCCAAGCAATACAATCATTAGAAGACCCAAGCGATCCAGAACAAAAAAGAAAAGCAATAGGCAACCTGTTCGGACAGATAATGCAAGAAACATGCCAAGAACTAAAAATAAATCCTAACACAACATTCCTAGCGCAAGGAACATTATACACAGACCTGATAGAGAGCGGAAAAGGAGTAGGAAAGAAAGCAGCAACAATCAAATCACACCACAACGTAGGATGCAAATTCATAGAAGACATGAAAGCCAAAGGAAAAGTAGTAGAACCAAACAGATTAATATTCAAAGATGAAATACGAGAAGCAGCAAAAGAGATAGGATTGCCACCAGAAATCTATGAAAGACAACCATACCCAGGACCAGGACTAGCAATAAGAACAGTCAACGGAAACGCAAACTGGGCAATAACAACAGACTTCTATGATATAAGCGCAAAAGTAAAAAATATAGCAGAACAAGAAGGAATGAAAACAGGATACATAGTACCAGTCAAGACAGTAGGAGTGCAAGGAGATGGAAGAACATACAAATACCTGGCAGTACTAGAAGGAGAAAGAGACTGGACAAAAATAAGAGCAGCAACAAAAAGAATACCACAAGAAGTACAAGAAGTAAACAGGATAGTCTACGAAGTATCAAACAACCATATATTAGGATCAACACAATTCACACACTTCGAAAAACCAATTACAACATTAGTCACCAAAGACTCAATAGACCAACTAAAAGAGATAGATTATGAAGGGACAAGAATAATAGACAGCTACGGATTCTCAAAAGACATAAGCCAAACAATATTCGTACTATTCGGAGCAGACCCACACAACACAGGACTAAGAAGCGCAGCACTAAGAGCAGTCTCTACAGACGACTTCATGACAGTAACACCAATAGAACCAGTAAACACAAGAAAAGCAGAACACCAAAACTGGGAAGAACACAGAAAAAAACAAGGAATCAAGATGACATGGGAATGCCTAGACAGAATAGCAGAAAAACTATATGATAGAAGGCTCGCAGGAGCGTTCTATATAGACACAACAGACAAACCACCATCAACAACATGCTGGGAATAAATTGGAGGATGAAAAAATGGCAAAAGTTGCAATCATAGGCGGCGGCGGAAGAGAACACGCAATAGGATGGAGCATAGCACAAGATCTAAGCGTTAACGAAGTCATATACTTCAAAGGAGGCGACGCGATAGGAAAAGATACAATATGCAGATGCATAAATATTGACGGAACAAAAAAAGAAAACCAAAAAGCAGTAGCAGATGAAGTAGAAAAACAAAACATAGACATGATAATAGTAGGACCAGAACAACCATTAGTAGACGGAATCGTAGACTTCTTCAGCGAAAGAGGATACAAAAACATCTTCGGCCCAACAAGCAAAGCATCAGCGATAGAAGCAGATAAGTTCTACTCATATGATCTAATGGAAAGGGCAAGAATACCTCAAGCAGATTCTGTGAAATGCAAAACAATTGAAGAAGCAATAACCGCAATCAAAGAAAGAACAATCCAAGACACAGGCAGTGTTGGAGGATTCGGCATTGTCATCAAAGCAAGAGGCCTAACAGGAGGGAAAGGGGTATATGTCTGTGATACAGTAGAAGAAGCATTAACTCAGCTACCACAACATATCAAATCATTCAACTCCGAAGACATACTAATCGCAGAAAGACTATTTGGGCAAGAATTCTCAGTATTCGGAACCTCTGACGGAGAAAGAGTTGTACCACTAGAGATGTCAGTACAAGACCACAAAAGATTACATGATGGAGACAACGGACCAAATACAGGAGGAATGGGAGCTTACGGACCAGCACCAATCGCAAACGCAGACATTGTAAAACGCGTAGCAGAAAGAATGATGACACCACTAGTTCAAGAAATGAAAAAAGACGGAAGAGAATACAAAGGATTCCTGTACGCAGCAGTAATAATGACAGGCAGCGGACCAAAAATCTTAGAATACAACTGCAGATTTGGAGACCCAGAAGCACAACCATCAGTGATGATGCTAAAGAACGGATTGTACCAACCAATAAAAGCAGCACTAGAAGGAAAACTTGACAAAATCAATTTTGAATTCAAACCAGGAGCTTCATGCTGTGTGGTCATGGCAGCAGACGGCTACCCAGGAAGCTACGAAAAAGGAATAGAGATAAGAGGACTAGATATAGTTGCTCAAATCCCTGATGTCAAAGTATTCCATGCAGGAACAGCAATAAAAGACGGAAGAACAGTAACAGCAGGAGGAAGAGTACTTGGAGTCACTTCTTACTCTCCAAAAGGAATTTTACATGCTCAAGCAAGAGCTTATGCAGCAGCAGATATAATCAACGAAAAGACAAACGCACTAAACAACAAGAAAGTATTCACATACAGAACAGACATAGCAGACAAAGCTTTCAAGACAAGGTAAAATTATGGACAAAGATGAACTATCAGACAAGTTTGGCAACGAAACAATAAACATACTAGTCCAAAACTACGAACACAACGAGCAAGGCAAACACCACCAACGCCTTGAAGCAAGCAACAACTTCGGAACAACAAACAAGACACTAGAGCAAGCACTAGAATACCAGCAAGAATGTGCAGCAAAAGGACTCAACAGATTCGTACTAGTGCATGACAAATACAAAACTGACTGCGGCACATTCTTGACAGACATGAGAGCAGTATTCGCTCACAAACTGTATGATTATATGAAAGATTATTTAGGGGTGCAAAAAGATACGCTTTCTACATCATCCTCTGAAGAAAATGGAAGTTATGTATTCAAAACACTCGCAAGAAAAACTAAAGGATTGCACAGAATAGTATTACACGTCTCAAGAGAGATGAGCCAGCAAGAGTGCACTGAATTCTATAGATACTTGAGCAAAACAGCAAAAGAATACCCTAATGTAAGATTCTTGATATTAGACCAAAAAGAAAGAGGAATAGAAAAACTAGAAGGATTTGAAGTGACTAGGTGGAAAGAATGACTAAAAACGTGTTAGTACTGGTAGGATCAAACAACGACATAGACAACAAAGGACAACCGACAAAGTTCACAAACGACCTAACAACCACAATAGAAAAAATAAATGAAGCAAACCCTGACAAGCAGATAAGCATGGAATATTTTGATAGCTGCTCAGCAGATAGAGTACCATACTTTCTGCCATCAGTTGTGAATGAAACAAAGTTTGATGGAGTAATCTATTCAGGAGGATGCTCACTAGTACTAGGAGCAGCAATACAAGAAGCACTATCACATGTAAGAAGCACGCCAGAAATAGAAGATTTCAGACAAGAAGCAGCAGAAGCAATAAAAAACCAACCAGGAAAACCATTCATACCTGGAAATTACAACCACAACTTAATAACAAGAAAAATCTCAAATTACTACTTTGACCCAACATTCATACCAACAATAGGAGTGCCAGGAACAGACAAGCCAAGTGGAGGAGTCACAGCGCTAACGTCAATAGTTGAGAACCCTCCAGGATGCGAGCCAAGACCGGTAGTTGGTTTAGGAAGAATAGACACAGCAATAAGATCAATGCACAAGATGTTGTATGGAATGGAAAATGGCTTTGATTTGGTAACTATAGCTTACGAAGCAGGAACTCAGGAAGCAGCAGAGACATTAAGAAAAAAACTTGATGGTTTAGGATACAAGAGAGCATCAACAATACCTTATCAAGATATTGCACTAAAACCATTCGAGCAAAGACCAGATGAAATAGTGATGTTTGTAGGAGACAAAAGCTACAACGCACCACTGATAACAGACGCGCAAACATTAGACGGAAGAGTTAATTTTATGATAAACTGCCCAGCGCAGAAAGACATGAGTCACGAATGGACAAGCTACCTAAAGACACTGACACAATTAAACAACACAATCAGTGTAGGAGTAGGAAACTATGACAACGCAGCAATACTAGCAGCACAACTACTGAACAAACCAGAAGTCAACGAAAAAATGTGGGAATACCGAAACGGAAAAACACTCAGCGGAGTAATAAACAAACCATTATGGTTACAAAACGGAAAAGCAAGGAGGGAATGAAAAATGGATTTTAAAACAATAACACCAGATAATGAAATAAGAGCTATGGTTGAAGCTCAAATGGATATGAGACTCAGCATGGATCACGTAACAGAAGCATTCGAAAGTGAACTAGTGGAAAGACTGAATGGAGCAAAGTTTTACCCAGGAAAAGTAAGAGCAAACTTTTGGGGAGAAAAACTGGTAACACCAGAAGGTGTACCAGTCAGATTAATGCTGGCAACAGACAATTTATCAGCAAAAGATAAAGTAAGAGGACAAATTCCTTTCAAAGGACAAATCCTTACAGAAATATCAAACTATGTCTTAGATGCAGTAAGAGATGTTGCGCCAAGCTCACAGCTAGCCACAGCAGGAAATGTTGTTTTAGCAGAAAACTGCAAACCACTAATGTTTGAAATGATCCTTAGACAATATATGGCAAAAAGCTCAACATCAACATCACTATACCAACATTATGCCGTACAAGGTAAAAGAGAGTATGCAGGACACAAGATTCCTGAAGGGCTTGTGGCAAACCAAGTACTACCAGAATTAATAGACACTCCATCAACAAAAGCAGAACAAGGAGAGCATGATGTAACAGTATCCGGACAATACCTGGTAGAAAAAGGAATAGTCACAAAAGAAGAATACGAAACAGCAAGAAAAAAATCCATAGATACATGGAAAGCTGCAGACAGCAGGATATTCAAGCCAAAAGGAATAATCCTTGTAGACACAAAATACGAATTAGGATATAACAGCAAAGGAGAAATTGTATTCATAGATGAAGTATTAACACCAGACGCATCAAGATACTGGTTTGCAGCAGACTATAATGAAAAGTTTGCAGCAGGAAAACCCCCAACATCATACTCAAAAGAGATAGCAAGAGACATGGTGGATGAAGAAAGCATGCTAACAGATGAACAAGCAATCCTGGTAGGAATACAATACGTAAAATCCTTTGAGATGCTAACAGGAAAGAAATTCAAACCTGACATGCGAGAACCAATGACAAAGATGCACATGGACATAAACAAATGCTTAGATGAAAGAATGATTGAATAAAATTTAAGGTGAAAACAAGATGCCAGAGCAAGACCCAAAGCCAATAGTTCCGTTATACGGAAGATATCCAAGCAAGGAGATGAAAGAGCTGTTTCCTAGAGACAACAATGACTTCAGGTATTATGGATGCACTCCTGAAATGAAAAAGATATTTTGTGATGAAACAAAATATTTGGGCTGGAGAAAGATTTGGGTCGTTCTAGCAGAGCAAGAAAGACAATTAGGGCTGCCATTCAGTGAAGAACAAATAGCTGCGCTAAAGAAAACAGAAAAAACAATAAATTATGCAAGAGCGGCAGAGCTGGAAAGAAAAACAAAACACGATGTGATGTCATACCTGACAGAATACAAAGAACAAGTCGACCCAGTATTGCCGGGAGCAGGAGGAATACTCCACGCTGGAGCTACAAGCTGCTCAATAACAGATAATGAAGAACTTGCAGCAATGAAAAATGGGTTAACTGAGATAAGAAACAAAGTTGATAAATTAAGGCAAAAACTTGGCAAGCCAACTATAGAAACAGAAGAGTATATTGTAAACCTTGGTTTAGCTATCAATGAACTGGATTACAGAATAAATAGCCTGAAAGCAAGAGGAATAAAAGGCACAACAGGAACACAAGCAAGCTATATGGAGTTATTTGAAGGAAATCATAAAAAAGTCAATACTCTTGACCAAAGAGTAAGCGAAGAATTAGGATTTAAAGACAGCTACACAATAACAGGACAAACTTATCCAAGGATAGTAGACTACCAAGTATTGAGCTCGTTAGGATTAGTTGCTGAAGTGCTAAATACCATAGCACCAAGAATAAAAAACGGAGGAGCACATCTATCAAAAAATCTTGAACACGTACAAGACTGCGCAAGAAATGCGGCACAGATGGCATCAACTCAATGGCTGGAAAGAACACTTGATGATTCCAGCGAAAGAAGAATAATAATCCCAGAAGCATTCTACTCATTGGATTATGCACTTAAAGCACTAATAGGAACAAACGAGATTGACCAAACACATCAAAAGATAGAAGGAGAATCCCAAGAAATAATCCAAAAAAACAGTGATGAAGCAAAAGGATTAGAAATAATAGTAAAAAAGATGGCTAATGCAATAGACAAGATACACAAAGTAGCAGAAAAACATAAAGACACTATGTGCACAGCTTACACCCACTACCAGTTTGCTCAGCCAACAACTCATGGAAAAAGAGCGGATCTTTGGGCATACAACTTTGTACTTGCACTTAAAGATATAGAAAATATAATGCAGACAGCTACGCCAAAAGCAATTTATGTATATCAAGGCGCTAGAAACTACTTAATCAACTCAAGACTTAACCAAGCATGCATTGCAGCAGCAAAAATGAGCAATGACATAAGACTATTACAGCATGATCTGGAAATAAATGAGCCATTCGGAATATTACAAGTAGGATCATCAGCTATGGCATACAAGAAAAACCCAATGAAAAGCGAAAGAACAAACGGGTTAGCACGAACAAAAATAGGACTAATAGATGCAAACAAAGAACCAAACTACGCATTCCTTGCAACAGATGCAGTGATGGAACTAGTGCTTACAAACTTCGGAACAGACACTGAAAAACAAAAAGGATTCACAATACATGAGCAAGCAGCAAAAGCAAACCTGATGAGATTCATGCCATTCCTAGCAACAGAAAACCTATTGATGGATGCAGTAAAAAAAGGAGGAGACAGGCAAGAACTGCACGAAGTAGTAAGAACAGCAATGCTAGAAGCAAGAGCAAATATTGATGCAGGAAAAGAAAATAATATATTAGAACTATTGGCAGCTACAGGCAAGTTCGACATTGACTTGTCAAAAAAAGAAGAGCTCCTTGACCCAACAAAATACGTCGGAAGATGCAGAGAACAAGTAGAAGAGTTCGGAGAAAAAGAAGTAAAGCCAATAAAAGAAAAATACGCTGCTGTACTAGGAATAGAAGGAGCAGTAAAAATATAAATATTGAAACGGTGTTTAAAATATGGATGGAATAGCAGGAGTTTACAGTTTAGGCAAGAAAGATAATGGATTAGTTGAAAAAATATTCTTAGCCACAGGAGCTAATCAGCACAGAGGTAAGGCAAGCGCAGGCATAGCAGTAGGCAACGGAAAAGGAATATACATCCATAAAGGACTAGACAGGATAGGCAATGTCATAGATGGAGAGCTGATGCAGACATACCAAGACCTAGAACCAATAGCAGCAATAGGAAACGTAGGCTACACAAAAAACAAGCACCCATCACCAATAAACGCAGAACCAATAAGAGTCATGCCAAGAAACAATTCAAGGTTTGACATGGTGCTGACAACAGACGGCTACCTAGTAAGCGAGAATGACCTGAAAGAAGAACTATTACCAGAATACAGGCTTGAAACAACAAACAAGACAGAAGTAATAGGAGCACTACTCCATAAATACATAACACAAGAAGGCAAAGTAAACTTCCAAGCAGGAAGAAGATTAATAGACAAACTACAAAGAAGAGCAACATTCGCATTAACAGCGCTAGTTTATGACGGAAAACAAACAAGACTAGTCACACTAAACGATTCAAAAGCATTCGAACCATTCTGTTACGGAACAATAGATGACACATTCATAGCAAGCTCAGAATCATGCTCGCACAGAAGACTTGGGGGATTCATGGAAAGAGAATACAACGGAGCAGAGATGACAATATGCTCAACAAACGGAGCAGAAACAAGAAGACTAAAACAAGAAATCATGACACCAGATATATTCCAAGCAATATATTTTGGCCATGTAGGATCAATGTTCAGAGGAAAAGAGATATTCCAGATAAGAAGAGAATTAGGACATGAACTAGTAAGAAAATATGGAGGGCAAGACCTACAAATAATAATATCAAACCCAGACTCAGGATGGGGAGTATCAGTAGGAGTCGCAGAAGAGCTAGGAAGGATGTGCTATCCAGCACTGATAAAACAAGCACAAGCAGTAAGAACATTCCAAGAATCAGAAAGAAGAAGACGATCATCAGAAGTAGGACTAAAATTTGGAGGAATAGACTCACTACTAAAAGGAAAAAAAGTAGGGATGGGAGATGACAGCATAGTCAAAGGAAGCGTGAGCGAAGGAGGATCATTATGGGTACTATTCAACTCAGGAATTGACAAATTAAACTTCTACGTATCATACGGACCAATGCTATTCCCCTCATTCAAAGAATGGCACAGAAAAGACTGTGTAAAAGAACTAGCAGCACAAAGAGCATTCGGATACAAAAACCAGTACGGAAGAACAACAGAAGAAGCAAACGAAGCTGTATCAAAACTAATGGCTGCAGCTGCAAAGGTTGATGGAGAAAGAGTCAATGTTTTCTACAATAACCAGGAAACCATAAGAAAAATAGCAGGCAACGGAAGCTTCCAAGCACTAGACGCCAGTTATCCTATAGATGAAAAGTTCTGGCCAGAATTCATAAAAAAAGAAGCAGAAAAATACATAAAAACGAGATGACAAAATACAAAGCAAACGCAATAATAAGCGTATATGACAAAAGAGGAATAGTAGAATTAGCAAAAGGACTACATAATCTAGGAACACAGCTAATAGCGACAAGCGGAACAGCAACATACCTAAAAGAAAATGAAGTACCAGTAAAAACAGTATCTGAATACACAGGATACCCAGAACTAATGGACGGAAGACTAAAAACACTGCACCCAAAAATACACGGCGGAATACTAGTGCCAAGAGATGACAGAAAACACATGAGAGAAGCAAAAAAGAACGGAATAGAACCAATAGATTATGTAATAGTAAACACGCACCCAATAAGAAGCGCAACAAACAGCTCTAACTCAACAATAGAAGGAGCAGTAGATGCAATAGATGAAGGAGGACTAGCACTAATAATCAATGCAGTAAGAAACTCAAAGTATGTAGTAACACTAACAGATCCTTTAGATTATAAAAGAGTGCTTAAAGAAATAATGGAAAATGGAAAAATAAGCAGGGATACAAATCAGGAACTGATACTAAAAGCAACAACAGAACTAAGAAACTACTTTCATGAAATATCAGACTTCATAAACTTCAGACTAGAAAGATAAACCAAGGAGGAATGAGAAAATGGAATACAAAATAAGAAGAGCATTATTAAGCGTGTCAGACAAAGATGGAATAATCAAGTTAGCAGAAGAATTAAATGGTATCGGAGCAGAACTATTATCCACAGGAGGGACTGCAAAAAAAATAAGAGAAGCACTTATCCCAGTAAAAGATGTCTCTGAATACACAGGATTTCCTGAAATGATGAACGGAAGAGTAAAAACCCTACACCCTTATGTTCATGGAGGACTACTAGCACTAAGAGATAATCCAGAACATATGAAAACAGCTGAAAAAAACGGAATCAAGATGATTGATCTGGTTGCTGTAAACCTTTACCCATTCCAGCAGACAGTTGCAAATCCCAATGTTACATTAGAAGACGCCATTGAAAACATAGACATAGGCGGACCAGCAATGCTAAGAAGCGCAGCAAAAAACTACAGAAGCGTCATAGTAATGTGCGACCCAAAAGATTACACACCAGTCATGCAAGAGATAATGGAGACAGGAAATCTTTCAATGAAAAAAAGAGGAGAATTAGCAGTAAAAGTATTTGAACACACAAATAGTTATGATGGAGTAATAGCACAATACTTAGGAACAAAACTAAGGTGAAAAAAGATGGCTGAAAGACTACAAGACGCTTATAAAAAAATATTAGGAGACAATTTCCTACCAGTGATGAAAGTTACTTTTGAAACTAGTGAAGGTTATGTGCAGATTCTAAGATACGAAAAAGTTGGATGGGATATTGCAGGAGAGGTAAAGGGATTAAGATATGGAGAGAACCCAGGACAAGAGGCTGCTTTGTATAAGCTAGTCAACGGGAATTTGGTTTTAGGAGATGTGGAGACAATATTGTCAGGAAGATATCTTGCATCAGATATAGAACTATTACAGTCAGGAAAACATCCTGGAAAGACAAACATAACAGACACAGACAATGCACTAAACATCCTAAGATATTTTGCAAACGTTCCTGCAGTTTCAATAATGAAGCACAACAATCCATGCGGCGTTGCAATAGCAACAGGAAATGACAGCCTAACAGATGTATACCAAAAAGCAAACCTGGCAGACAGAATAGCAGCGTTCGGAGGAACAATAGCACTAAACCGACCAGTTGACAAAGCCACTGCAGAAGCAATCGCGCAAAATTACGCAGAAGTAGTAGTCGCTCCAGAATTTGAAGAAGGAGTGATGAACATATTCGAAGCAAAAAAGAACCTAAGAGTAATGAGAATCAGAAATATGGAAAGACTACAAGAATATGTGGGCGTACCTGTCCTAGACTTCAAGTCATTAATAGATGGAGGACTTGTAATCCAAACGTCATACGTCCCAAAAGCAACAACACTAGAAGACATAAAATCACTACCCTTAGGATATCATGAGACAAAAACAAAAGGAAACTTCAAAATTGCAAGAACACCAACAGAACAAGAATACAAAGACATGTGGTTTGGATGGCTTGTAGAAAGCGGAATAACATCTAACTCTGTGATCTATGTAAAAGATGGAGTTACTGTCGGAATAGGAACAGGAGAGCAAGACAGAGTAGGGGTTGCAAAGATAGCAAAAGCTAAAGCATACGAGAAATTAAGAGACAGGCTTGTGTTTGAAGAGACAGGAAAATCACACGACGTTGTCTCAGCTGCTGCAAGAAAAGGAGAAGATATAGAAAACACGAAAGCAGCAGACCTAGCAGACATAATAATGAATGCAGATAAAAGAACAGATGAAGCACGTGGAGGATTAATCGGAAGCTGCATGGTATCAGACGCTTTCTTCCCATTCAGAGACGGCATAGATGTAGGCTTGGAGGAAGGAGTAAGATCAGTAATCCAACCAGGCGGAAGCGAAAGAGACTATGAAGTTATTGAAGCATGCAATGAAGCAAAAGCAACAATGGTCTTCACAGGACAAAGAAGCTTCAAACACTAATTCTTTTTATTTTTTATTTATTTTATTAAAAAAAAGAACTTCATCCACCAATATCCCTATTAACACCAACAACACCAGTTGAGTGCGAATGTTTATACAAGACATCCTCAACTGTAGGATGAACTAACTCAAACAAATCTAACTCTAACTGAGATGTCAATCTTTTATATTCCCCAGAAACAGAAGCACCACCATTATCAATCTCATGCAACCTCAACACATCCGAATGTATCCTCTCATATCTATCAATTACATGTCTGGGAGTTCCAGGAGAATAATGAGTCTCGAGCTTAGATGGATCAATACCAAGTTCCCTACATCTTGATTTAGCACATTCATCAATTTCCAAAGGGAATAAATTCCTATCCCTCAATCTTTGCACCAAGTCTGCATCCATAAAAGGTGTAACTACTAATAAGTTTATAAATATTCTGGTAAAAATCATCAACAACTTCATCAAAAGAAAGAAAAAAACAAAAAAAAGAAATAAAAAAGAACTTATTTACTTTCTTCGTCGTCAGTGAACTGTTCCGAGGAATCCTCTTCAGCATCTCCACTCTCGTCACCGAAATCTTCGCTGTCCTTAGGAGATTCTTCAGCCTCTGCCTCAACAACATCTGCCTCTGCATCTTCAGAAGCAGGTTCCTCTGACTTTCCAGATTCTGACACAACAGGCCCTAAAGCATCGCCAACCTTATCAGCAAAACCAACCTTTTTCAGAACCCTAGTAATCTTAATCCTGCACTCCTGCCCTTCCTTAACACCAGGGACAAACAGTACAAAACCTTTGACCTTAGCTATGCCATCGCCTTTCTCACCGACAGCTTCAATCTTCACATCAATCTCTTCTCCAACCTTAACAGGAGCAAAGCTTCTACCACCGCCGAAACCGCCGCCCCCACCATAACCACCACGGCCTCTACTGCCGCCTTCACCGTATGCCATATATAATTCACCTTATCTAACTTATTTTAAATCTTGCAGCAAGCTGCAATACGCTGAAGTTTTCCAGGCCACTATTTAAATATTGCGGAAAACATCAGTTTTAACAATAAAACATGAAAACAAAAAATTTATAAAAAAAGCCAACAAATTATTATAAAATAAAGGTATAAATATGATGAATCAAGAAAAAACCACAATCATAGGAATCATACCACAATACCCTAAACACTCACAAAACAACATCTATGCAAAAGTAAAAATGCCACCAGTAGGCATAATCTCTGTCCTAAGCCAAATAAATCATTACCCTGGATTAAATGTCTATGCGATAGATGAAAACAATTATGCAGGACCAAATGATTTTACAGGTATGCCAGACCACTCATTCCTGCAAAAAAGAGAACCAGCAAAGATAGCGATGTTCTACGGAGGAATGAGCAACTCAATACCAAGAATGTTCTCATTAGCAAAACAATACAAAAAATTTGGGGCAATAACCATAGCAGGAGGCAGCCATGTTGACGCACTACCACAAGAAGCACTAAACTCAGGAGTAGATATAGTAGTACATGGCGAAGGAGAAGAAATAATAAAAGAATTGATCAAAACCATATTCTATGAAGGAAAAATAGTCGAAGACTATAAAAAAAATATAAGAAATATCCAAGGCATAAGCTACATAGATGAAAATAAAAATTATGTATCCACAACAAAAAGACAACCAATAGAAGATCTAGACGCACTAAAAGACATAGACCTGACACTAATAAAATTCATGAACAAAAGATGGACAGCAATACCAATAAACAAAGGCAGAGGATGCAACTTCAAATGCGAATTCTGTGTAGTGAATAAACAATTCGGAAAATACAAGTCAAGCTCTATAGCAAAAGCACTAAGACAAATAATAAAATATTCAGATATGGGATACAAAAACTTCTTCTTCACAGATGACAACTTCACACAAAACCCACAAGAAACAATAGAACTCTGCAAAGAAATAGGAGATTACAAACGAAAATTCAGAAAAAAAATAGAAATAGTCGTGCAAGTAAGAAGCGAAATAGCAGAGAATGACCAACTAATAGAAGCAATGAGATATGCAGGAGTAGACACATTAGCAATAGGATATGAGAGCCCGATAAATGATGAACTAAAAGCAATGAAAAAAGGAGTGACAGTAGAAAAACTCATAGAAAGATCCAAAAAATTATCAGAACACTTCTACCTACATGGAATGTTCATATTCGGATACCCAACATTCAAGGATTCAAAATACAAATCAAAACTGACACTAGAACAAAAAGCAAAAAAATACATTGAATTCTTCAAGAAATCAAGAATTGACACAATCCAAGTAGTTAATGCAGTCCCACTACCAGGATCAGAACTCAGAAACAAACTAGAAACAGAAAAAAAGATATTACCCTTAGAGATGGTAGGATGGGACAAGTATGACGGATTGTTCTTGTGCTACGACCCAAAATCAGAAGGAATAGACCCATACGAACTCCAAAATCTGCCAAAAGCATTAATGAAAAAAACATACCTAGGAAGTTTCATCAACAGACACCTAAATTATGGCAACTGGACAAACTGGGCATACCACGCCACAATAGGATTCCCGATACAGTTCTCAATCTTTTATGTAAAAAGATTCACCCATAACCTGATAGAAAAAAATAAAGAAAGAAAAATAGACAGAGAACACGAAAATCTGCTGCCAAAAAGAAACATATTCCACGAAGCACTAGCACAGACCTTGAAAGACATAACAAAAAAATGGAGAAACTTGGCAATCAAGACTTATAGTGCCGGAATCTTCAGAAAATGGCTCAAAGAATACAAAAAGAGCGATTACAGCCTTATGATTAAAGGAATCAGAGACAAGTATCGAACATACAAGAATTCTAGAAAGATAACTGATTGTCAATAAAAAGACAAATCTTTATATATGAGCAAGAAACAAAAATTCACATGCAAAACAGAGAAAAACTACTAAGCCTAGTCAAAAACAAAAAAGTTTTCTTAGCGACGCATTGGGATGCAGATGGAGTTACGTCAGGAGCACTGATCTACCACCTGATAAAACCTTTTGCTGCAGAAATAGAAACACTATCAAAAGGAGAAACATTCCTCATAAATAATGAAGACGTAAAAGGAAAACCAGACATAATAATCTGCACAGACATAAAACCAGGAAACATAGACCACAAAAAAACAGTATACATCGACCACCACCCATGGTTCAGCGATGAAGAAAAAGGAGAAGAATTCCTGTACACAATCTTTGATGACACAATACAATCATGCTCGCTTCTGATATGGAAAGAATTACTATTTGACACAAAAAACCCATACCAATTATTCCTCGTCCTAGTAGGATACTTTGGAGACGGAGGAGACAGAGAAAATATACCAACAGAACTTCAGGCCTTAGCAAACAAATACCTAAAACAAAAAACAAGCATAGGAGAGCACAACCTGATGGAGAAAAAAAAATCAAGATACAAAGAAGGATATTATTATGAAATAGAAAAATATGTCTCAGCATTAAACACAGGAAAAAGAATGCACTGGAGCGGAGACATACCATTAGAGCTATTAAAAAATATCAGCTGCTACAAACCATACATCTACAACATGCACCCATTAGCACAACAACTCAATGATTATAGGGCACAACTAAGAAACCATTATGACATGCAAGTAAAGATATTAGACAAAGGAAAAATACAATACGCAATAATAGAATCAGACAAGAACATACAAGGAGTAATATGCCAAAGATACCTGAAAAATAAACCATTACTAGTGATGAACAAAAGAAAAGGCAACATCATAGCAAGCATGAGAGTGCCAGAAGAACTAGACTTCAACGCAGGAAACTTTTTAAGCAATTTCAACGGCAAAATACCAAGCCTAGTAGGGGGAGGACACGAAAAAGCAGCAGGAGTAACACTAAAAGAAGAACACCTAGAACAGTTCCTAGATTTCCTAGACAAAGAACAATAAAACAACACAATAAATTGTGCATTTTTTCTAGACAAAACACAACATATAGTGATAACTTTTATATAAATTATATATTCTATATATAGACTACTGATTAGTAGCAATAAAAGCGAAAGCTTTATAAACAAAAAAGAGTTAAGACGTAAAAACGGGGTGTAAAACACTAGATTAAACTATATTTGATTACATACAGGTCTATTCCGAATGGAAAAAATAACAAAAAATCCGGAAAACGAAATCTCAGATTTAGTTACACAAGGAGCGCAAGAAATTATAATTCAGACAAACATGTTTCCCTTACTAGTAGAACAAGTAAAAGAAACATACCTAGCAAAGCTCTTGACAACACTAAAAGATTCTGCATTCTTAATAGTTGATGAAGGATTAGAAAAAAGAGTATACCACGAAATAGAAAATGCGAGAAGAACAGAGAGTTCAACAATAAAAACAACAGAAGGAATCAAGAGAGCATCCACCACAAACCCACAATATTGCTACAGAAGCCTAGAAAACAACACATTCAAGATAAAAGAAAAAGAATACAACACAATCGCAGAATTAATGCCTGTAATTGAAAAACTAGGTAATGAAGATCCAGACATAAGAAAACACATCGAAAAAAAAGACTTCGGAAACTGGGCAAGAACATCACTAAAAGAGCCAGAACTCGCAGACAAACTCGATGAAGCGACAACAGCAGAAGAAGTAACAACAATAATGCAAGGAAAACCATTAGCGCTAGCAATAGACGACGGAAACATGACTTTAACAAATTATCCTGGAATAGAAAAGATGAACATAACAGAAGCGCTTAAGAGAATACAAGAAGGAGACCTGAAAAAATATTCTCTGATAATAGTCAGCGAAGAGTTCAGAAAACAAACAGAAAAAAACAAAGGACCAGACCTGACCTACAGAGGAGCATTCAAAAAAACACTTGAAGACCTACTAAACAAGAAAAGAGTATTAGTAGTAGACCACAACGACCTAATACTAGACGAATGCAACGAAATCCTCAAGAAAGAAGGATACGTAATCCACACGTCACGCGACGGAGAACAAGCATATCAGCAAGTAATGAAGATGAAAGAAGTTGGAAGAAAGTATGACGTCGTAGTCTGCAGCTTCTCACTACCAGGAATTAACGGAATCAAGCTAGCAGAAAGAATACCAACATCAGAGACAACAACAATAATGCTATATTCTGAATTCGCTGACTTAAGCACTATGGGAATGTATGACAGAAGAAGAGAATCAGCAACAAACGCAGGAATATTTGAAATGATAGAAAAAGCAGATATTAAACAAAAACTAGCAAAATCAGTACAACAAGCAATAAAACTAAACGACAGAAGAGCATCATTATCAACAGACCCAGAAAAACAAGAAAGAAATCCGAAAGAAATATGGATTGAAGAGTCATTAAAAGAAACCCCAGATAACCCATCACTATTGTTTGAGAGAGCAATACTATACCAAGGCAGAGGAAAACACGACGAAGCAATAAGCGACCTGGAAAGAGTAGTGCAGATAGAACCAAAAAATGCAGCAGCACACTACAGGCTAGGCCTATCATATTTTGAGAAAGACGCAGAAGCAGGAAAGGTAATATCCCTATTCAGAAAAGCAACAGAAATAGACCAAAACTTCATAGAAGCGTACTTCAGCCTCGGAGAAGTATATGACTCAATAGGAGACTGCAAGAATGCAGGAGAAAATTTCTTCAAAGCAATAGAAAAGATAGCAAAATGGGATCCAGAAGGAAGAATAAATTTTGACTACTCAAAAGCAGATATAAGAGATATGAAAGAAGCAGGAGGAGTGCTTGTAGACATAACACAACACAAAGTAATGCAAGTAGTGCCAAGAAGATACATGCCGCCAGATATAATACTAAAATTCTATGAAAAAGAAGATCAAGAAAAAGCGGCAGCTGAAAACAGAAACTTGACAATACTAAACCAGAAAGGAGTAAAAGAAAAACTTATGCACCCAGACGGAAGCGCGATACTAATACCCCAATCAAGACTATACACAAAAAAAGCAGATGAAACAAACAACCACGAATACAGCTTCCTAAGACTTGACAGGATGAAAGGAGAGAGATTATCGAACGAGATAGCAAGATTAAGCGAAAGAAAAGGAGAAAAAGAAACACTAATAAGACACTTGGAATGGGTGGTTGACCACACAGCAATACTCCAGCATGTAGCGACAAAAGAAATACCAAAATACGACGAACAATACGAACAAACACAAACAAAACTACAAGATATAAGACAAAAAAAGCACCAATTAGGCAATAAACCAAGAACAATAGGATTCTATACAAAAAGATTTGCTGAAAAATTCATGGGGCAAGCACAAGCTTACGGAGGAATATCAATAGGATCAAGATACAAAAAAAAGCTATTAGCACAATACAACGAAATAAATGATGGATTGTACAATATCCCAGACTTCCTATACCTATTCTACACGGACGCAAACCTAAGAAACTTCTTAATAGAAAGAGGAGAAGAATTCAAAGCAGGAATGTACCTAAGCGAGCCACAAAGAATATCAAGAAGCAACAAAACACGCCTAGACCTTGAAGGAAATGATATCCGCTGCGGAGTATCAGATGTGATCACAGCAATAGAACACGAGTTCTGCATGGGACCAAACAAACTAAGCAAAGAAGACATAAAATACTTAACACACAGATGGCTGCTAGGAATAGTAAGGATGGACATGAAAGAAAAAGGAAAAGACGCAAGCAACATAGACACAATCCTAAAAGAAAACAAAAGAGAAGAAGTAGATAGCAGCATAAGAGAAAACATACGCGAGACAGACCAAGCACTAACACTGCCAAGATACGACCAGATATGCAAGCTAGCAGCAGCAGAAAGACACCTGACAATAGTAGGAGACAAGATGAGAGACAACTACAAAAGAAAACGAGTGCTAGAAATGCAAGCAGAAAAATATGATTTCGTAAGAGATTATGAACAACAAGTAGCAAGACAAAAAATCATAGACAGACAAAAATTCATAGACGAAAAAAGAGATTATGTAGAAAGAGTAGTAGAAGCAAAAAGCTCACAAAAAACACCACAGACAGAAGAAGCAGAAACAATGCTAAGCTACCTACAACTGAAAGACGAGCATTCAAGAAACGAAGAACATATGAGAAGACACGTAGACAGATTAGGAGAACTCCTAAACGAACTAGGCATGTCAAGCTTCAGAAAAAAACTAAACTCCTACTACGGACTATGGAAGGAAAGAAAAAATGGAAGAAAATAACGAAACAACATTAGTAGACATGCACATACACTCATCACACTCAGACGGTCATTACTCCCCGGAAAAAATAGCAGAAATCTGCGGACAACTAAACGTGCAAATCCACAGAATAGCAGACCACGACACAGTAAAAGGACACTTAGAAACAACACTAAACAGCACAGAAACAAAAATAAAGAAAGCAGCACTAGAAATATCAACATTCAACGGAATGACAATACACCTTCTAGGATATTTCCCTGAAATAGAAAGAAAAAAACTAGAACAACTAGAACAAGAACTACAACCAATACAACAACAAAGAAGCGACTTCACAAGAAAACTAATCGAAGAAGCACACGAAAAAAGCCTTTGGATGCACATAGACTACGAAGCTCTAGAAAACAAAGTAAGAAAAACATACGACGGAAAAACAACAGAGCCAGGAAAAAGCGCTTACGTAGGATCAATGCAGCTAGCAAAAGAATTCTTATACTTAGGATATGTAGACGATATCAATAAAGGACTCCAACTACTAAAAAGAGAAGGAACATACAGAGAAGACCAAGACCACGGCTATCTAAACACAATAAAAGGGATAGAACTACTAAAAAAGTATGAAGCACAAATAAGCCTGGCACACCCACACAGAATCAAACTAGGAGAACAAAAAATTGAAGAAGAATTCATGAACGAAATGATAAAACAAGGAATAGATGCAATAGAAATAGCATTCGGGCAAACACAAGAACAAAAAGACAGATACATAAACCTAGCAAGAAAAGCAGGAATAAAAATAACAGCAGGAAACGACTACCACCACCCAGACAAAGAACCACATAGACAGATAGGTACAAACATAGAAGAAAAAAATATAGACTTGCTGCTAGTTAACGAATAAAAAAAATCACAAAGCAGCAGCCATCAAAGCACCATTAAGGTTGAAGATCTTATCAACCAAGATACTCAAGTGCAACAAAACCTTGACCTCATCCCTACCACTCTTATCAAGCAACAAACCAATCTTCTTATTCAAATCATCCTTCTTCTTCTCAAAAACTGTAACTTTAGCAAGCTCGAACTTGTAGAAAAGTTCGTGAAAGAAATCAAAAAACTCAGCAATCTCAGAATAAACAGCAATAGTATCTTTATTAATCTTCACAGGATTCTTGACAAGCAACTCACAAATATCCTTGCACTCATCACCAATCTTCTCCAACTCCTCAACAATATAGTAGACAGGAGGAGTCTTCCTAAAAGTAGGATAACCCTTCTTGTTCAAAATCCTCCTGCAAAAATCAGTAAACTTGTCCAGATTATCATCCATCAAAATAGTGTTATTAAGAGAAGTGGTATCCTGCTTCTTGATAGCTTCCAAACTTTCCCTGATCATAGAAGACAAGAACAAGAAACTCCTCCTAAGAATAGAATCAAACTCTGAATAAACAGCACTAGAAATCGCTTTCGCAGTCAAACTATTCTTTTCCTGACTCGTAATCTCAAAACCAATACAAGTCTCTTTCAAAACCTCTTGAACATACTTAAGCTCTTCAGTAGTGCTGAACTTAACATGAACCTCATCATAACCACTCTTGTAAAGAGCAGCAATAACCCTCTTAGCCATAACACCAATACCACTAACATCAACCTCAACCTTCTCAACCTGCAAACCCTTATCAACACTGACCTTTAAAGAAGAACCCTCCTCCTCAATATCCAGCTCATCACCTTTCTTAATAGAATACTTCTGAGCCCACTTCCTAGGCAAAGAAATCAACTGAGTACTGTTAGCAATCTGGATAACTTTACGCTTAATGACCAATCCCCCCCATAACCCCTTTATAAGCTGTTTAAACAAGGGAGTCAGGTTTATTTTATAAAGCTTTCTATTTTAATATAAGTTTTATATAGTATACTGATTAATTATAAATAGTATAAGCCACCCTATAAAAAATGCCCAAAACTCATAAAAACACCTAAAAACGCAAAATTATATAAATTTATACTTTTTATAAAATTTAAGGGTTAATTATATATATTAGTATGCCCTATTACATACTAAACCAGGGTAAACGGGGTGGGGTTTAATGAGAATAATAAAATCTGACTGGATGAAAGAACTAGAAGATGAAAACACGTACTCCAGAAAATCAAGAAACCATATGGTAGAAGACGACGAGATGGACACGTGGGAAGCAGCATGGATGGACGGCTATGACGAAGCAGGATAAGGTCAGGGTGAGAACATCACAAAACTACCTTATTACTGGGAAGAAAGACTAGAAGAAGAAGAAAAGCTGTGGTTTGACGAAAAATTCAGGGATCTGCAAGACAAGCTAAACCTGATCAAAAAACAAACACAAGAATTCAATAATTTTTTATAGTCATTGATATAAATTTGACGGATGGAAGAAAAAGAGAAAACAATACCTATTTCTGAACACAAAAGACTCAAGAAGATCTTTGCAGAAGAAATAAGCAGAAAAGACGAAACTATAGAAAAACTAAGACAAGAAAACAAAATAATACTAGAAACAGCACTCAAAGAAAGCATACACAGAGCAAAACTTAATGAAGAAATTGAAAAACTAAGAAAATCACTAGAAAGAAAAAAAGAACAAAACCCGGACGAAACAGAATAAAACAAAACAGCAAAAGTCCCACAAAACAAAAACTTATTAAATAACATTCACAAATTCTTAATACCATGAAGATAACTGCAGAAAAAGAGGTATTTGACAAGCTCCCAGACCTAAAAATAGGAGTGATAGTCGCGAAAGGAATAGATAACAAGACTGAAGAGAAAAAGATCTCCAAACTATTGACAGAAATAGAAGACATGATAAAAATAGACTTTATCCCAGAAAACCTAGCAAAACACGAACTAATATCACCCTGGAAAACAGCATATTACGAATTCGGAGAAGAACCAAAAGAGACACACAGCTCAGTAGAAAACATGATGAAAAAAATATTAAGCGGAGACAGAACCAGAAGATTCAACAAGACCACAGACCTGCTAAACTATTTATCGCTAAAACATATGATCCCAATCAGCAGCCATGACACAAAAAAAGTCAGCGCAGAAATAAAAATCACAAAAGCCACAGGAAAAGAACATTTAAACTCTGAATCACAAACAAAACACCCAATAAAAGGAGAAATAGTGGTGAAAGACAGCTTGGAAGTACTGTCAAAAAACTGGGGAACAGAAACAAGCCTCAGCTCAAGAATCATAGGAGACAGCAAAGAAATAATAATATTCATCTTCGGACTAAAACCAGTAACAGACAGCAAACTAATAAAAGTATGCAAAGAAACCTGCGAGCTCCTCAAATCATTCTGCGGCGGCCAAAACAAATATTTCATTCTTAACAAAGAAAACCCATCAGTTGATGCATAAATGGACAAGTACGAACAAGAAATTGTTGACCTAATAAGAAAAGAAACAGGAAAAGAGCTAAAGCTAGAACAACCAACAGACAGAACAATGGGAGACTATGCACTACCCTGCTTTCCACTAGCAAAAGAACTCAAGAAAGCACCACAAATCATTGCAAAAGAACTAAGCGAGAAAATAAAACCAAAAGGAAACATCGAAAGAATAGAAGCAAACGGACCATACCTCAATTTCTTCATGAAAAAAGAAAACGTAGCAGAAGACACACTAAAAAAAATACTGAAAGAAAAAGAAGATTACGGAAGAAAAAAGAAAAACAACAAAACAATACTGATCGAGTACCCAGGACCAAACACGAACAAACCATTACACCTAGGCCATGTAAGAAACATGGCAATAGGATACTCATTCAGCAGAATACTTGAAGCCTTAGGAAACAAAACAATAACAGTGAACGTAAACAACGACAGAGGAATACACATCTGCAAATCAATGCTAGCATACAAAAAATGGGGAAAAGACGACAACCCAGAAAAGTCAAAGATGAAACCAGACTTCCTGGTAGGAAAATATTATGTAATGTTCGCAAAACACGCAGAGAAAGACCCAAAACTCGAAGAAGAAGCACAAACAATGCTAGAAAAATGGGAACAAGGAGACAAAGAAACAATAGCATTATGGAAGAAAATGAACAAGTGGGCATTTGACGGATTCAAAGAGACATACAAGAAATTTGATGTGAAATTCGAAAAAGAATATTTTGAGAGCGAAACATACAAGAACGGAAAAGAAATAGTGCTAGAAGGACTGAAAAAAGGAATCTTTGAAAAAGATGAGACAGGAGCGATAATCGCAGACCTGACAAGCGAAGGATATGAAAAAAAAGTATTACTAAGAGCAAACGGAACAACAGTCTACATAACACAAGACCTGTACCTAGCAAAAGCAAAATATGAAGATTTCAAGTACGACCAATCAATATATGTAGTAGCAACAGAACAAAACTACCACTTCAAAGTATTATTCTCAGTGCTGAAAAAATTAAACTACCCATTCGCAGACAAATGCCACCACCTAGCATATGGAATGGTGAACCTGACAACAGGAAAGATGAAATCAAGAGAAGGCACTGTTGTTGACGCTGACACACTCGTTGACGAGATAATAGCACTCGCAAAAGAAGAAACAAGCAAAAGACATAAAGACCTACCAAAAAAAGAACTAGAAAAACGAGCATCACAGATAGGAATGGCAGCAATAAGGTTTTACCTGCTAAAGTTTGACACAATAAAAGATATGCTATTCGACCCAAAAGAATCAATATCCTTAGAAGGAGAAACAGGACCATACATACAATACGTGCATGCCAGATGCTGCAGCGTACTAAAAAAAGCAGGAATAAAAGCAACAGGAAACACAGACTTTGGATTATTAAAAGAAAAACAAGAACAAGAACTAATCATGACATTAAACAAGTTCCCAGAAACAGTGAAAAATTCAGCAGAACAATACAAACCATCAATAATCGCAAGATATTTAATAGAGCTATGCCAATCATTCAACAAGTTCTACCAAGAATGCCCAGTAATACAAGAAGACAAAGAACTGGAAAAATCAAGGATAGCACTTGTAGACTGCGTCAGGACAGTAGTAAGCAACGGCTTATGGCTTTTAGGAATAGAATCTCCTAAAGAAATGTAATAGAAAAGGACATTAATAATTGGACAAATTTGTGTCCTTTTCTAAGATAGTAAACAACATACTGATTGTCCTAAAATTTGTGTCGTTTACTATAAAAAAAAGAGGAAAATATGATAGAAAAGATTATAGTACTAGCATTTCTCGTAATGATGTCAGCATTCTTCTCAGCAGCAGAAATAGCACTATTCTCACTAAGCAGACTAAAAGTCAGACAGATGATAGATAACAAAGCAGTGAATGCCAAAATAATAAAAAAACTAAAAGACGAACCACAAAAATTACTAACTACTATACTAGTAGGAAACAACCTAGTGAACATCCTAGCAAGCGTCTACGCAACAACAATAGCAATGGAATACTTCCAAAGCCACACAATAGCAATAGTCACAGGAATAATGACATTCACCATCCTAATCTTCGCAGAAATCATCCCAAAAAGCGTAGGCTCAAGCAATCCAGAACTGACAGCACAAGTTTTAGCATGGCCAATATTATGGATACAATACATATTACTACCCCTAATACTTGTATTTGAGATAATCACCAAGATGGGATCAACAATAATAGGAAAAGAAACACCAATAGTGACAAAAGAAGAACTAAAAAGCATGATTGCAGCAGGAGAAGAAGTAGGAGAGATAAAAAAGATAGAAAAAGAAATGATAGACAAAATATTCAAGTTCGACGACATGAACGCATCACACATCATGACACCAAGAGGAGATATGATAGTAGTGAACATGAAAGCAAGCCTAAAAGAAGCACTAAAAAAAATAGTTGATAGCGGATTCTCAAGACTTCCAGTCTATGAAAAAACAAGAGACAAGATAGTCGGGGTATTATACATAAAAGATGTTGTTGAAGCGACAAAAAAAGAAAAAATAGTAGAACAAATAATGAAACCAGCAGACTTTGTGCCAACAACAAAAAAAGTTGATGACTTACTAGACCACTTCCAACAGATAAAAAAGCACATGGCAATAGTTATTGATGAAAACGGAGTAGTGCAAGGACTAGTGACACTAGAAGATGTCCTAGAAGAGATTGTGGGAGAGATACTGGATGAGAGAGATAAGGTAGAACCAAACATCAAAAAACTAAACAAGACAACGTGGATGGTCATGGGAAAAACGCCAATAGAAGAATTCACAAAAAAATTCGGGATAGAAATAGACAAGCAAAAAGATTACGAGACTGCCAGCGGCTACATAATAAGCAAAATTGGAAAAATCCCTGAAAGCGGAGAAGAGATAGAACTAAACAACCACAAAATAATAATAGAAGAATCAAGAAACCAAAGACTAGTAAGCTTCAAAATCATGAAGAAGTAGCAAAAATTCTTGTAAATTTTTGAGATTGTGAATTCCACAATAAATACCATTAAATAGTGAAATTCACAATGACCATTCTGGAGTACTAATAAAAACAAAAACTATTTAAACAAGCTCAACCAACATTTCCTTTTTGGAATGGGGGAATTCAAAAACAAAGACATAATTTCTATAAATGAACTCTCTAATCAGGACATCATAAAAGTCCTAGAAACAGCAAAACAACTAGAGAAAAAACCAAAACCAACAATCCTCACAGGAAAAGTCTTAGCAACACTATTCTTTGAACCATCAACACGCACAAGACTAAGCTTTGAAAGCGCAATGTCAAGACTAGGAGGGAAAGTGATAGGATTTGCAGACTCCAAAGTCAGCAGCGCAGCAAAAGGAGAAAGCCTGCATGACACAATAAAAGTAGTAGAAAAATACGCTGATGTCATAGTAATAAGACACCCACTTGACGGATCAGCAAGAGTAGCTGCAGAAGCTACAGAAATACCAATAATAAACGCAGGAGACGGAGCAAACCAACACCCAACACAAACACTACTAGACCTTTACACAATAAAGAAAACACAAGGAAGAATCACAAAACTAAAAGTAGCAATGGTAGGAGACCTAAAATACGGCAGAACAGTACACTCCCTAGCAATCGCACTATCCAGATTTGACTGCAAACTATACTTTGTCAGCCCAGAACAACTAAAGATGCCAGAAGAAATAATAGAAGAACTAAAAGAAAAAAAAATAGAACACTCAGAACACAAACTGATAGAAGAAGTAATCAAAAAAGTAGACATTTTATACTTGACAAGAATACAAAAAGAAAGATTCCCGGACGTAGAAGAATATGAGAAAGTAAAGAATGCTTATGTACTAAAAGAAGAAATGCTAGAAGGAGTAAAACCAAACCTAAAAATAATGCACCCATTACCAAGAGTCAACGAGATAAGCATAGAAGTAGATGAATCAAGACACGCAAACTATTTTGAACAATCAGGAAACGGAGTACCAGTAAGACAAGCACTACTTGCTTTAGTACTGGGAAAAATAAGATGAGCATAGAAACAATACTTTACAAAATATCAGGAGATTTAACCCAGAATCCAGAAGTTCTTGAAGAAATCAAAGAAATGGCAGAAGACAAATCAAAAATAATTGATGTTATCTTTGGGTTCGGAACAAGATTATCAGATGAATTAAACAGGCGAAACATCCATTTTGAATACATAGATGGCGTAAGACATACAACAGAAGAAGGATTACAAATCACATTAAACATTTCTGAAGAAGTAAAAAAATGGTTAGAACAACAATTTTCAGGATATAAAAACATTGCATTAATCTCACCCGTAGAAAAAATTGGTGAAAGAATCGTAAACACAAACGCCGATGAAATCGTGTTGCAAAGAAAAAATGATTACCAAAGAATAATTGTTTATACAAAAGAAGGAAGGAATAAAGATAAACTAAACCTACCTAACGCCGAGGTGAGGTATAAAAAATGAACAAAGAAATAAAGATAGAAGCAATAGAAAGAGGAGTAGCAATAGACCACATACCAGCAGGACAAGCCCTCAACATAATAGACATACTCAACCTGAGAGAAGACAAAAACTGCATAATAAGCATGGGAATAAACCTGCCAAGCAAAAAAATGGGCAAGAAAGACGTGATAAAAGTAGAAAACAAATTCATATACAAAACAGACCTGGAAAAAATATCACTTGTGGCACCACAAGCAACAATAAGCTTCATAAAAAACTTCAAAGTGGGAGAAAAAATAAGAGCACACGTACCAGACGTAGTTAGCGGACTAATAAAATGCAAACACCCAAACTGCATAACAAACCACGAAAAAATAAAAACAAAATTCTACCTAGTCAACGAAAAACCGTTAGTATTCAAATGCCATTACTGCGAAAGAAAAATCAAAGCAGACGAGATAAAAATAGAATAACCACATAACTATATCTGCACACTTTCTCTCAAACCAGGAATGTAGCACTCACAACCCTTCTTCTCAAGCCTATTCTTCAAAGACTTAGCAGCCTTCTCTTCACCATGCACAATGAAAAACTTCTTAGGCTTTACTTTGAAACCATCAACCCATCTTAAAATGTCCTCATAATCAGCATGGGCAGAAAAACTATTAATCTTCGCAACACTAGCCTTGACAACAATATCCATACCCATCATCTTAATCTTTTTTGCACCCTCCAAAATATACCTACCAAGAGTTCCCTCAGCCTGGAAACCAACAAACAAAACAGTATTCTTAGGATTCCAAAGCCCATGCTTCAAATGCTGCCTAATCCTACCACCAGTACACATCCCACTACCAGCAATAATTATGCAAGGCTTCTCATAATCATTCAACTTCACAGAATCCTCAGTCTTAGAACAATAAACCAATGTAGGAAAAGTGAAAGGATCCTTATACTTCTTCAAAGCCTCCTCATCAAAAAACTTCCTATGACGCTTGAAAATCTCAGTAGCCTTAATAGCCAAAGGACTATCAAGAAAAACCTTCTCATAAGGAAATTTTCCCTGATCAATCAAAGACTTAAACGCATACAACAACTCCTGAGTACGCTCAACAGCAAAAGAAGGGATCAACAACTTACCCTTCTTATCAAAAGTCTTCTTCACCTGCTCAAGCAACAAATCATCCCTCAAACCATGCCTTTCATGAAGCCTATCACCATAAGTAGATTCAATAAGAACAAAATCAGCACCCTCAATAAGAGTAGGATTGTTAACAATAGGAACATCCCACTGACCAAGATCACCAGAGAAAACAATCTTCTTAACCTTATTCCTCTCCTCAACAAACAACTCAACAATAGAAGAACCAATAATGTGGCCAGCATCACTAAAAACAAACTTTAAGTCCTCAGTGATTTGAACAGGAATACCATAATCAACTTTCCTGAAAAAAGGAAGACACTTATCAGCATCCTCCTCACTATACAAAGGCTCTCTCAAAGCTAAACCTAGCCTTTGCCTACGCCTATTCTCATGCAAAGTATCCTGCAACATAACATGAGCACAATCCTTAAGCATTATACCACACAAATCAACAGTAGGAGAAGTAGCAATAATCTCACCCTTAAACCCCCCCTTCACAAGCTTAGGAATCAAACCAGAATGGTCAATGTGAGCATGAGTAAGAATAAGATGAGAAATCTTTCTCGGATCAAAAAAGAAAGGCCCATAATTAAGCTTTGTAATATCCTTACCACCCTGAAACATGCCACAATCAACCAAAA
>Ga0315273_10000493_pt1 | contig 41695 bp, 35 predicted proteins | sample YL17G02_0_MG_FD_205753 | JGI IMG/M metagenome (GOLD analysis project Ga0315273, IMG submission 205753) | Sediment microbial communities from Yellowstone Lake, YNP, Wyoming, USA - YL17G02_0 | ecosystem: Environmental > Aquatic > Freshwater > Lake > Sediment | place: USA: Wyoming | collected...
CAAACGCGGCAGGCGGCGAAGGCCGTCGCAAGCGGTATGCAGGTCTGGCGTCGCGGGAGTGGGCGCGTAGGGACTGGGTTGCAACGGTTTTTACCGCGCCTGCTTCCGGGAGCCGAATCAAGTGAATCCTTTACGCTCCCGCCTTATATGCTGGCCTTTATCGCGGTGCTTATTCCATTGCTCGTTGTGACTGTTGCGAGCATTGTCTATCTACGTTACGGACGAAGCGCGCAGTGCGAAACATATCTGCAACAAGCACAGGATGCACGCATACAAGCCGCCAACCTCGCAGACCCGATCATGCAACGCGACGCGTGGGAGTCCGTCTATCGCTATGTGGATAAGGCCGAGACCTGCCGTGAAACCGCCGAAACACTCATGATCAAACAGGAAGCCGAAGCGAAACTCGATCAACTGCGCGGTATTGCCCGCCTGCAATTCAATCCCGTTTTTAGCAGTGGACTTGGGATTCAGATTAGTCGCATGACCGCCAGTGAAACAGACCTTTTCCTTTTGGATGCGCAAACAGGCAATGTCAAACGCGCCGCGCTCACCAATCGCGGCTTTGAATTGGACGATGTCTTCGACTGTAAGCCAAACCGCTATGGTGACTATCAAGTCGGCCTAATTGTGGACATGCTGGCTTTACCACTTTTGAACTCGATCCACGCCACCCTGCTCGGCGTGGATGCAACCGGTAATCTTTTATATTGCGCGCCCGGTCAAGTGGCACAAGCCATTCCCCTGCCTCCGCCAGATACGAACTGGGGCCGCGTCACCGCGCTGACTTTGGATGCCGGCAACTTATATGTGTTGGATGCGCCATCGAGTGCTGTCTGGGTTTACACGGGTAAAGATGGCACCTTTATAGACCGTCCATATTTCTTCTTCGGCGGGCAGATCCCTGAAATTCAGGATGCGATTGACCTGGCCGTGAACGGCGACGAGCTTTACATTCTGCATTCAGATGGCCATCTCTCCATCTGTTCATACAGCCGCATCGAAACGGTGCCAACCCGCTGTCAGGACCCGGCGCCGTTGGTCAATCCGTTTGGCGCATATCAGGATACAGATCTGTTCAGCCAGGCGCACATTACACAGATGATGTTCACTGCTCCGCCAGATCCGTCCATCCTGTTACTCGATGCAGACAACCAGTCTGTTTTACGTTTTACGCCGCGCTCACTCGAACTGCAAAACCAACTGCGTCCAACAACAGGCGTGAGCAATCCGGTATCACAGGGATCTGTCGACGCAATGACAGCCGGTCCGAACCATGTGCTATATCTTGCAATCAAAGACAAAGTGTACTTTGCAACAAACATGCCATAGAGTTATATACGTCCTGAGCGATAGTCGAAGGACTGTAATGCAAAATCGTCATTTTCGCATCAACTTGCCCTTCGGCTTACGCTCAGGGCGAATTAATTTCATAAAGGAGAGCTTATGTCCAACCTTTTCGATAGTATCGTATCCTGGTTTGGGAAAAAGGCCGCCAGTCCGGCAGACAGCCTGAGTGAACCCGCACAGATCACCGATAGCAAAGTATTGCTGTTGGTCTACAACCCCGTAATGCCCTCGGGCAAAAAAATGACAGAAGAACTCAACTGGTACCGGGTGGATGATTTGGTCACTGGCTTTGTTACAGACATCCTGCAAACCAGCGGCGGTCTGGTTCGGTATCAGATCACCCAGCGCGTGGACTTGAACGAATTCCCCGCCAAAAAAGATGGCTTCCGCTATACACCTCAGGCGTATCTGGATGTATGGCGCGGCACTGCCGCGCCTCACATGCCGCAAGAGGTGGATTACAACGCGATCCTCAATCAATTCGATATACTAAAGCGCGTCAGCCGGAATGAAATAGACGAGGTGTGGATCTTTGCTTTTCCTCACGCTGGTTTCTACGAATCGACCATGGCCGGGCCGGGCGCATTCTGGTGCAATTCACAGCCTCTTGCAAACACGAGCTCATCTGCGCGGCGCTTTGTGATCATGGGATTTTCCTTTGAACGCGGCGTAGGCGAAATGCATGAGTCTTACGGTCATCGCTCTGAGTCGATCATGGAAAAAACTTTTTCAAAACTAAGCGGTGACGCAAACCTGTGGAAACGCTTCATCCGTTACGAGAAGGTCGCGCCTGGTAAAGCCGCGTGTGGCAACGTCCATTTCGCGCCGAACAGCCAGAAGGATTACGATTGGAACAATCCCACTCCGGTAAAAAGCGAGTGCTACGACTGGCTTTTGAATTTTCCCAACTTCAAAGGTGACATCCGCACGGTAGAGCCTTCTGAATGGGGAACCGGCGAGATACGCGCGCATCACGTCTGGTGGTTCAACCATTTCCCCAAAGTAGCCGGACGGAAGAACGGCATTCACAATAATTGGTGGCAATATATTGCCAAACCAAATAATGTGAAAGTGTAGTCACGTTTCAAACGTGACGCATTTGGCGACATATCACTCCGCGATGGCCCAGCCATCGCGGCCTTTATTCTTGGCCTGGTATAACGCCGCGTCTGCGCGGCTGAGCAATTTATCCCAACTTTCCGAGCCGATCTGGTATTCTGCAATGCCGATACTAACAGTCATGTGAGCAGGGTTGCCTTTCAGATCCATGCCATGTTCACGGATACGTTTGCACAAGCGCATGGCTTGTTCCGATGCGGCCTGTGCGGAAGAATTTGGAAGCAGGATCAGGAATTCCTCGCCGCCAATACGCCCGACAATATCAGGCGTGCGAACATATTCCTTCAAGATATTTGAAAGCTCGCACAAAACATCATCGCCAACGGCATGACCATAGGTATCATTGACCAGTTTGAAGTGGTCAATATCAAGCATGGAAACGGTAAGCGGGGTCTTGTAACGGTCCGCGTGCAGGACTTCGCGTTGCAGGTCGTTGATAACCTGACGCCGATTGGGGAGATACGTCAACGCATCGGTGTGTGAAACCTCATCAGCCTGCGTAAGAATAAGCTTAATTTCATCCTCTTTTCTTGCCAGATTCTTTTTATAGTCAGACGTAAGTTGTTCTACTACTTTCAACAAACTATGATACTTATCGGGCAATTCATGGTCGTAAAAAGCTAATTCAGCAAAGAATAGCATTTGACCATTGGGCAGAGGCAGTACTATACAATCGTAGCGCGCGCCTCCATCCTTTTCCTGCGTAATAAATCCCAGGTTCTCGCGTGCAGAACTTTGGGTTGTAGACACAGAGTTGAGCAACTCCAGATATGCTTCCTGACTATCCTCGGTTAGAAAATCCTGCAGGCTGTTTTCTGTGGAAATATTTTTTGTGAGCGACTCAAACGCAGGATTCCAAGCCAGAAGATTGCCGTTTTTTTCGACCCATGCGACCATTACGTGGGAGTGTTGGAGGAGTGTCTCGATGCCATATTGTGCAACGAGAGATGTGAATTGACTCATGGCTTTATTATAGATGCAGAAATATGGTTTTGCGCCTTACAAATTTAATAGCCGCCTGTTTATGTAAGTCGGATTGCCAATCCGACTTACGCGCCAAACAGCAATAGCCTACCTCGCGCCTTTCCTCCCGAATTGCTTTTCAAGCATATCCACCGACAAATGAATCATCGTCGGCCTGCCATGCGGACAGGTGCGCGGCGAGTCGCAGTTTTCTAGATCGTTTAACAGTGCGCGCTGTTCTTCCTGCGACAAAGCCTGCCCTGCTTTGACTGCCAGCCGTTTACAGACTCGTCCTGCCAGTTTCGCTTCCATCTCAGACTGTAGTGGGGATTCGTCCTCTTCGAAATCCTCCACGATGGCTTTGAGAGCATAAGTTGGGTCACTGCCCGCGAATATGGCCGGCATGGCGCGCACCTGAAAAGCATTTGAGCCGAACTCCTCCACTTCAAAGCCAAAGTGAGACAATATTTCCAATTGAGTTTCAAGTAGTTTCGCCTGCGCGGGCGGCAGGTTAACCACCACCGGCGAAAGCAAAGATTGGGACGGAATTTTCTTCTGGTCATGTTGCGCCATTAACTTCTCAAATAAAACGCGTTCATGCGCGGCGTGCTGGTCAATGAGATACAATCCATCCGGCCCTTCGGCAACCAGATACGTCGTGCCGATTTGGCCGATGAGACGCAAGAGGGGGATGTTGGTAAATTGGGGGTTGGTAGATTGGGAGTTGGGAAATTGGTCGCTGCTTACTGATGACCCTTCGACTTTGCTCAGGGCGGGCTGTTCACTGTCTACCGTCAACCGTCCACCGTCCACGGTCAATTTCTCATCATGCGCGATGGACCAGTCAATGCCGGTTTGTCTTGTCTCGGTTGGGATGGAAGCGCGATTTCCCCATAACGTGGGCGAGACCGATGGCACGGGTGTGTAAGCCAGTAACGCCTTGCGGGTTGAACGTTGAATGAAACTAAAGACTTTATCCTGCGTCTTGAAGCGCACTTCTGCTTTCGCGGGATGGACATTCACATCCACTTCCGATGGGTCAATCTCAAGGAACAGGGCAGTCAGCGGAAAACGTCCCACCATCAGGAGTGTATGATAAGCCTGCGACAAAGCAGAATTCAAGGAAATATCCTGTACCCAGCGGCCATTGACAAAGAAGGTGATATCCTTGCGATTCGAACGCGTCAGCGAAGTGGGGCTGATAAAACCTGAAAGTTTTAATCCCGTCTCATCGGACAATACTTCCAGCATTTGCCTGGCCACATCCACACCATACAAGGCCGCGAGGATGGCGCGGCGATCCCCGTCACCTGCAGTTTGCAGGCTGATGTTCTTGCCCTCAGATAATTTGAATCTCACATCCGGATAAGCCAGCGCATACCGCGTGACCAGAGAATCAATTGCACGTCTTTCAGTGACATCGGTCTTCAGGAACTTCAAACGCGCTGGCACGTTGTAAAACAGGTTTTCCACGCGCACTACAGTTCCTACGGGTGCACCGATCTTTTCCACTTTGCCTGCGATACCGCCGTCAATTTTTAAACGCGCACCCTCCTTTGCATCCTTGACGCGCGCGGTCAGGGTCGTGTGCGAAACGGAGCCGATCGAAGCCAGGGCTTCGCCGCGGAACCCAAGCGTGGAGATGGAAAAAAGCTCATCGGCGTATACCAGCTTCGAGGTCGCGTGACGCGAGGCGGCCAGTTCCAATTCATCCGCAGGAATCCCAAATCCATCGTCCGCAATTTCAACGAGTGTACGTCCGGCGTCTTCAATCGAAATGGTGATGTTCCTGGCGCCCGCGTCGAGCGAGTTCTCAAGCAATTCCTTCACAACGGAGGCCGGCCGCTCGATAACCTCACCGGCCGCGATCTGCGAAGCAACTTCAGGGGCAAGCAAACGAATAGGCATGGAGCGATTATAATCGCCCAATGCGTTTTACAACCATCTTTTTCGACCTTGACGATACGCTCTATCCCGCTTCATCCGGTCTGTGGAATGTGCTCAAAACGCGCATGAGCGATTACATGCGTGAGCAGATGAACATCCCTGCAAATGAAATTGGGCATTTACGCGAAAAATATTTTCGTGAATACGGCACGACCCTGCGCGGCTTGCAGGCTAATCATAAAATAGATGTGCAGGATTATCTGGCTTATGTGCATGATGCCCCACTGATGGATTACCTGCATCCCGATCCTGAGCAACAATCCGTGCTCGCTTCGCTCCGGACCCGAAACCTGATCTTCACCAATGCAGATGTGCCTCACGCCAAGCGAATTCTGCGCGTGCTTGAGATCGAAGATTATTTTTCCGATATTGTGGATGTGAATCGCATGTCGCCCTATTGCAAACCCAATCCTGAATCTTTTGTTATTGCCATGAGTGCCGCAGACGAGACCGACCCGGCGCGCTGTGTGATGATAGACGATCTGCCGCATACCACGCGCGCCGCGCGAGACTACGGCATGTTCGCACTTCTTTACGGGCGGGATGAACCACATCCCGATGCAGACGCGTGCTTTGCAAATTGGAGTGCCCTGCCCGTGCTCTTGAATGGGAGCAAATAATGGACACGAATCAAGCTTAGAGCAAGCTCAATCAGGCGAGACAAACCGTCAATACAGGCTTTGCGCTCCCCCTGCCAGAAGCCTTCCAAGAAAATGCGGTAGTGGTTACTTTGTAAGTGATGGCAATTTTCAAGTCTGCAACTGAACTGCTTTTTTAACGCGAATGGCGCGAAATTTGGCGAATTTCGCCAATATTTTCTGAAAATTCGCGTCATTCGCCCATTAGCGAAATTCGCGTTTAGAACTGTCACTTACTTATCAACCACTACCGAAAATGCTAATACTCTTCATATATTCAAGAGATGCGTATTTCATAGTCTTTTAATCCCCGTATGTTATCTTAACTCCATTCGCTAGAGGCGAACACCTGGAGATAAATGTGAACAAATCCCTTAAAACTATTTTGATCGTGCTTGCGGTGATCGTTGTCGCTCTATCCTCGTTTTCGGGCGGCTTTTTTGTAGGCCATCTCATGCCGCTGGGCGGCCAATTATCAGGCGGGTCTATGCCTATCCATGTTGCTCCGGCTAACCCTACACAATCTGCGGCACAAGAGTCAGCAACCCCCGAAGAATTCCAGACGCTCTTTAAACCATTCTGGGAAGCATGGAACCTCGTCCACGAGAACTATGTGGATCAGCCTGTGGATAACATTAAGTTAATGCGCGGCGCCATCACCGGTATGATGGAATCGCTGGGCGACAAGCACAGCACCTACATGGACCCGCAGACTTTCACCGATGCGAACGCCGATCTTTCCGGCGAATATGAAGGCATTGGCGCGTATGTGGATACGACCAACGATTACCTCACCGTCATCAGTCCCATCCCTGGCTCACCCGCTGAAAAAATGGGAATAAAGCCTGGCGATAAGATCGTTGAGATTGACGGCGAAGACATGACCGGCGTTGAGCCGGAGCTTGCGCGGCGCAAAGTACTCGGTCCCGCGGGATCGGTGGTCAAATTGTCGATTGCACGTGAGGGCGAGTCCAAACTTTTGGAGTTCGAGATCACGCGCGAGAAAATTGTCATCAAGAGCGCAAGCGGCAAAATGCTAGACAACAACATCGCTTATATTCAGGTCACCACATTTGGCGATAAGACCACACCGGAATTGCTGGAGACACTTAAAGACCTGATGGCACAAAATCCTAAAGGCATCATTCTCGATCTGCGCAACAACGGCGGCGGCTACTTGCAGACTGCGGTGGAAGTGACTTCACAATTTCTGGGCAAAGGCGTTGTGCTTTATGAACAATATGGAGACGGCAAACGCACACAATACGATGTCATCCCCGGCGGTATGGCAACAGATATTCCACTTGTGGTGTTGATTAACGAAGGTTCCGCTTCCGCGTCTGAGATCACTGCCGGCGCATTGCAGGATACCGGCCGCGCCAAGTTGGTCGGCGCTACGTCCTATGGCAAAGGCTCGGTTCAAAATTGGATTCCGCTTGCCGACAATCAGGGCGCGGTGCGTATTACAATTGCCAAGTGGCTGACGCCGGACGAACGCACCATTCATGGAAAAGGATTGACCCCGGATATCGTTGTGGAGTTGACTGATGAAGATTTTACAGCACAGCGCGATCCGCAGTTGGAGGTAGCTGCGCAAGCCTTGCTACACCTTGTTGCAGGAACACCATACACCTACGAAGTTCCGCAAACATCTCCTACTCCTTTGCCTCCGCAACCATCTACAGAAATACCAACCACACCTGTCGTTGTGGAATGTCCGCTGGCTATACCATCACATTTGATGTCAAGCCAATCTGCTGTTGCAACCACCAACCTGAACTTGCGATCATCGCCTGAGATCAAGGATAACTGGCTCAAAACAATACCAGCAGGCACATCTGTGGAGATTCTAGGAAATCCAACATGCAATCCATATTTAAATAGAGCCTACCTTTGGTGGCAGATAAAATTGCCTGACGGCACAACAGGCTGGGCCGCAGAAGGCTCACTCGTAGGGGATTCCTATTTCCTTGAACCTGAAAAATAACAAGTAGTATTATCCTTTTCTGGAGGTGAAAAATGTTCTTCAACCCTACGTATTTGCTCTTCATGGCCCCGGCCTTTCTCTTGATGATGTTCACATCATGGTATATAAAACATGCCTACAGCAAGTGGAGTAAGGTGCCGGCGCGCAGTCGTCTCACCGGGGCGCAGGCCGCGCAGAGATTGATCTCCAGCGGCAATCTATACGGTGTCCAAATCCAGGGCGTGGCTGGCAACCTGTCCGATCACTATGACCCGCGCAACAAAACCCTGTATCTCTCACAAGGTGTGGCCAACGCGGCATCTGTGGCTTCGGTGGCAATCGCCGCGCATGAGTTGGGTCACGCTCTGCAGGATGCAGATGAATACCTGCCTTTACGCTTCCGTGCCGCGCTCGTACCTGCCGTTAACATCGGCTCCAATCTCGGCTGGATATTGATCATGATTGGCCTCTTTCTGAATTGGGTAAACGTCGCCTGGCTGGGCGTACTGGTATTCTCAGGCGGCGCAGTCTTCGCACTCGCGACTCTGCCAGTGGAATTGAACGCATCTGCCCGCGCCAAACAGTTGCTGTTTGACAGCGGCATCATCCAGGGTGCGGATGAACAACGCGGCGTGAATAACGTGCTTAACGCCGCCGCGCTGACCTATGTGGCTGGTCTTGTCACCGCGATCCTACAGTTGCTATATTATGTTTCGCTGATTGGTGGATTAGGTGGAAGGCGTAGATAGCCTGATTTTGAGAAACGTTACCCGGGCTTCGGAAGTCTAAAAGGCTTCCGAAGCCTTTTTGTGAGTATAATAATCCGCCATGCGGAAGTTCATCGTTATTCTCATCCTGTTCCTGGGAGTCGCCCTTGTTATCTTGAGTTTCAGCGAACTCAAGACCATCGTTGAAACGCTCCAAAAAGCCAATCTGTGGTTCTTATTACTTGCCTTTCTGTTGCAAATTAGCTGGTTTATGATAAGCGGATTCACCTTTAGCTCCATTTATCATTTGCTTGAACTCAAAGAATCACTTCAAGAGCTGACCCTGCTTGCCGTTGCCGCGAATTTTGTCAACGTAGTAGCCCCCAGCGCAGGCATGGGAGGTGTTGTTGTCTTTATTAATCATGCCAAACGCCGCGGATATTCCACAGGCAAAGTCACAGTGGCGGGCGCGCTATATATATTGTTTGATTATGTAGCCTTCCTCGGCATACTTACCCTGGGGCTGATCGTGCTGGTGCGGCGCAATGACCTCGATACCAGCGAGATCATTGCATCCATCATCATGTTTGCCATTGCCATTGGGCTGGCTTTCTTTCTTTATCTCGGCTCGCGCTCCGCAGATAAACTCGGCAAGGCGCTGGCACGAATGGCGCGCCTGATCAACCGCATCGCTCATCCCTTCATTCACCGCGAATATCTCAATGAGACGCGCGCTTATACATTCGCGCATGAAATGGCTGAAAGCCTTTCAAGCCTGCCTAGAAGATGGCATACCCTGATCTATCCCCTGCTCTGGGCCATTGCCAATAAAGCCTTGATGACGGTGATTCTGGTGGCTTCCTTTTTATCGTTCGATGTGCCCTTCTCTGCCGGGACCATCATCGGCGGTTTTTCCATTAGCTACCTTTTTCTCGTCGTTTCACCCACGCCATCCGGTATCGGCGTTGTGGAAGGCATCATGGCGCTGGCATTAAACTCACTGAACGTGGAGTGGAGTCAGGCGGTCGTTATCACACTCACATACCGCGCCATAACATTTTGGGTCCCGCTCGGTGTAGGCGCGCTGGCATTCCGCAATTTGCACATGAATGTTGAAGAGAAGTAAGTTTCGTTTTATTTGACCGGGGATAAGCGATATACCGCGCCATCTTTGTGCTTGAACAAGCTCTCGATCTTCGCGATGGAACGCGAGAAGCGCGGCAAGATTGCGGCGATAGTTCATGGCGGCATTGTATCATTGGCGCGATAAAATAAAGCCATGACCTTAACCACCCTCCTTGAATTTTGGAAACAAGACCGCGATACTGAACCGAACTTCGCCGCTTGGCGGACTCTGCCCGCGCGTCCCGCTGTGACGTATCCACTGCCGGATAACCTGGCGGAAACGTTAGCTAAAATTTTGCTGGCATCCGGTATCCATTCGCTGTACTCGCATCAACTCGAGGCGTGGACTCATGTACGCGCCGGTGAAAACATTGTGCTTGCCACGGGGACAGCCAGTGGCAAGACTCTCGCGTATAACCTGCCCGTGCTGGCGACCATGCTCGAAGACAAGGACGCTCGCGCTTTATATTTATTCCCAACCAAAGCGCTGGCTCAAGACCAGTTATCAAATCTTCAAGGTCTTCAATCGAAAATCGAAAATCTGAAATCGTCAATCTACGACGGTGACACTCCACAGAAAGATCGCGCTACCATTCGCAAGAACGCGCGCATCGTTTTGAGCAATCCCGATATGCTTCACACCGGCGTCCTGCCGCATCACACCATCTGGGCGGACTTCTTCACTCATTTGCGTTATGTCATGATAGATGAAACGCATACCTATCGCGGCGTGTTCGGCTCACACGTGGCAAACGTCATCCGCCGATTGAAACGCATCGCGCGCTTTTATGGCGCAAGTCCGCAATTTATTTTTGCTTCAGCCACCATCGGGAATCCAAAAGAATTGGCAGAGAAACTTCTTGAAGCGCCCGTTCATCTTATAGACACAGACGGCTCGGCGCGCGGCCCGCGTCATTTCATCATCTATAATCCGCCGGTCACGGACGAAGCTCTGGGTCTGCGAAAAAGTTCGTTGATGGAAGCCGTGCGCCTCACGCAGGATACATTGAGACATAATGTGCAGTCTGTTGTCTTTGCGCGCTCACGGCGTTCCGTTGAGTTGTTGTTGACGTATTTGCAAGGGGAAATCGCAAATCGTAAATCGGAAATACCCTTCGGGCACGATGTCGTAAATCGCAAATCGAATGTCGAATTATCAAATATCGGCTCTCCGATACGCGGATATAGAAGCGGTTATCTGCCACTGCAGAGGCGCGAAATCGAAAAAGGCCTGCGTGATGGAAGTGTGAAAACTGTCGTCGCCACGAACGCGCTTGAATTGGGAATTGATATCGGCGGGTTGGGCGCGGCGATACTCGTCGGCTACCCGGGAAGCATCTCGTCAGCGAGACAGCAGGCAGGGCGCGCCGGACGCGGACTTGATCCCGCGGTGTCGGTCATGATCGCGTCTGCCAATCCGCTGGATCAGTTTCTCGCGCATCATCCCGAATATTTCTTCGAGCGTTCGCCCGAGCAGGCTTTGGTCAACCCGAATCATTTGTTGATCCTGCTCGAGCATTTGCGTTGCGCGATCTTCGAACTGCCTTTCCAAAAAGGCGAAGGCTTCGGCGCGTTGCCCGCGAACGTAACCGAAGAATATTTGGAATTTTTGATCAACAACAATGAAGCGCATCTCTCGCAGGAAAAATATTTTTGGATGGCCGATCAATATCCCGCCGCGCATATTTCACTGCGTTCGGCTTCGCCGCAAAGCGTCGTATTACAAACAACAATAGACGACCCTTCGGCTTCGCTCAGGGCAGGTAGACCACAGACCATCGGCACAGTGGATGGCGAAAGCGCGGTGTGGATGACGCATCCCGGCGCGATCTATTTGCACGAGGCGCAATCTTATTTTGTCGAGAGCTTGAACCTTGAAGAACATATCGCGCACCTGCGTCCGCTCCCCAGCGATTATTTTACCGAGCCGTTGCGTTCCACCACCATCGAAATCCTTTCCACGAATGATACATTTACGCATCACGCATCACGTAATACGAAAGTTTGGGGCGAGTTGCAAGTCACCACGCAGGTCACCGGCTTCCGCAAGCGCCGTTGGTATACGCAGGAAAATCTCGGGGAAGAACCCCTGGATCTGCCTCCGAGTGATCTGCAGACGACTGGCTACTGGCTTTCTCTCTCCGAAGAGACTCTCTCGCATCTGCGCGAGACCGGAGCCTGGTCCAACGACCCGAACGACTACGGTCCCGATTGGACCAAGATCCGCGAGCGTGTCCGCGCCCGCGATGGATTCAAATGTCAAGTCTGTGGCGCGCCTGAGACGACGCGTCAACATGACGTGCATCACAAGACTCCGTTTCGTTCTTTTGCTCGCGATGGATCGCCAGATCCATCTCATGCAAATAAGTTGGAAAACCTCACAACGCTTTGCTCATCCTGTCATCGCAAAGTGGAGCAAAATGTTCACATGCGAAGCGGCTTGGCGGGACTCGCCTATGTGCTTGGCAACCTCGCGCCTTTGTTCTTGATGTGTGATCCGTCAGATTTGGGAAGTCACATCGAGCCAACCGAGTCGACAGTCTTTGGTCTGCCGTCCATCGTTCTGTATGACCTTGTCCCCGCGGGGATCGGATTCAGCCAAAAACTATTTGAGATGCACAACGAAATGATGTCACGCGGATTGGAATTGGTCAGTCAATGTACCTGCCAGGATGGCTGTCCTTCGTGCGTCGGTCCCGGCGGCGAGAATGGCATGGGCGGCAAGGCGGAGACGCTGGCGATTCTGAAAGAGTTGATTCACTCCAAAGGATAACAAGAGAGTTCAAAGTCTTTGAGAAGCACCCTGAACACGGGGATTAAAGGTTTTTCTCTTCGCGGCTTTTGCATAAAAGGCCGCGACTTTGAGAAAGCTGCGAATCTGCCTGATTTTTCCTTTGACCGAATCAAAATCTTTACGGTATAATGTTGTGCTTATCTAAACAGCAAACAAGTTCCCTTTTTGAGGGGTGCCCCTCACTGGAACATGAAATCATCTATTGAACGAGGAACGAATCAATTATGCCTAAGAGAACATATCAACCAAAAATTCGCCGACGCGTGCGCGTGCACGGTTTCCGCCAACGCATGTCCACGGCTGATGGCCGCGAAGTCTTAAAGCGCCGCCGCCTTAGAGGCCGCCAACGATTAGCAGTGAAATCCAACCAGCACGTCAAGCGTATACGGTGGTAAGCCTTTAACCGGCCAAAAGCGCGGAGGTATTTTCCCTTTCCTTCGAGGTATGGGTGCAACGCAAGTTCCGCTTAACCCGGTCAGATGACTTCAAGCGGGTGCGGCAAAATGGAAAATCTTATGCCCATCCGCTTGTCCTGTTGGTAGCCCAGGCAAGCGACTCCCCAAAAATCCGCGTGGGAGTGGCCGCAGGCAAGACGACAGGTAATGCCGTACAGCGTAACCAGGCCAAGCGACTCTTGCGCGAGGCCATGCGGGTTTTACTACCCTCTCTTGCATCCGGCTGGGATTTGATCCTGATCGCCCGTGTTGGCCTCCCCTCTGCCTCTTTAGAAGATACGCGCACCGCCCTGACCATGCTCCTGCGCCGCGCCGGACTCTTCCCCACTGATGGATCCTGAACCCCATTTGCATGATTACCCCAATGAACCGCGTTTGCGCGACCTGCCGCGTTCACCAATAAATTGGCCGCGCATTATCCTGCTTGCACTTATTCGTTTTTATCAAATGACCATCTCACGCGGCCTGCCTGAAAACACCTGCCGCTTTTACCCCTCCTGCTCTCATTATGGATATCAGGCCGTTTATAAATATGGCGCGCTGAAAGGTTCGTTCATAGCGGCCTTGCGTGTCCTGCGCTGTAACCCGTTTAATCCCGGGGGTTACGACCCCGTTCTCTAGGAGTACGATGAAAAAAAGATTTATACTGATCCTGTTCGTTTTGCTGGCCGCGTTGCTGTTAAGCTCGTGTGTAGGCGGTTCAGCCGCGCGCGGCGGCACAAGCTGGCCCGGCCTCGCCGCCGATGCAGATAACGTATATATTGCCGATGGTACTTATGTATACGCCGTCACCCTCGCCGATGGAAAGCAACTCTGGAAGTTTCCGGAGAAGTCATCCAGTTCGTTCTTTGCTGCGCCTGTGCTTACCGAAGATGGTCAATTGCTTGTGGGAAGTGAAGGCAATGACCATGCCCTGTATAGCATAGACCCAAAGACAGGCAAGGAAAAATGGCCAGACCCATTTAAGGATGCAAAAGATCGCTGGGTGGCACCGCCGCTTGTCTTCAAGGATACGATCTATGCGCCCAATGCGGATGGCAATCTCTATATCCTCAGCATGGACGGTCAATTGACCGAAGCCGTGGAACTTGGCGGCGCATTATGGTCTGCGCCTGTGACGGATGGCAGGTATATTTACGTCACTTCACTCGACCATTATTTCCATGCCATTGACATTGCCTCTCATAAAGTTGCCAAAGAGATTGACCTTGGCGGCGCGATCCCCGGCAGTCCTGCTGTTGGGACTGATGGCTTGTATGTAGGGTCACTTTCGAAAAAACTCGAAGTAATCTCGAATGCCGATCATCGCGTTCTGACAGAGACCCCCAACTGGATCTGGAGCGGGCCTGTCCTGGATGGCCAGACGCTTTATTATGCTGACCTGGACGGTAACGTCTACTCGTTCGACATCGCCGGTGAAAAGCAGAATTGGTCTGTTAAATTGGATGGAGCCATCGTGGCGAGTCCGCTTGTAGTTGGCGACCAGATCATCGTCGCGACCGAAGCGGGGACTGTCATCTCGCTCGATAAAGACGGGAAGAACGTCTGGGATCGCGCGGTGGGCGGCAAGATCTATTCCAATATTGTCACTTCCGGTGAGTTGATCCTCGTCTCACCTGTCTCAGCCGATATCAATGTTGCCGCGCTCGATCTGAACGGCAAACTGGTTTGGTCCTTTACCCCGGAGAAATAGCCATGTGGGATACCATTATTGTTCACCCGATGGTCAATGTGCTGATCTTGATCTACGATCTGATCGGCAACAACTTTGGCATTGCCATCATCCTCTTTACCATTCTGATTCGTGCGATCACATGGCCGCTTAACGCCCAGCAAATGAAGGGCGCGCAAGCCATGCAGGAATTGCAAAACGATAAGGCGTGGCAGGATATTCAAAAGAAATATGCGAAGGACAAGGAAAAACTTTCCCAGGAGCAGATGCGTATTTATAAGGAACGCGGCATCAATCCTTTCGCGTCCTGTTTGCCCACGCTGATCCAATTCCCCGTTATCATCGGTTTGTATCAAAGCATCATTCGCGCGCTGGCAGGTACGCCGCTCAGTCTTCTGCAACTTTCGCGCAGTATGTACACTGTTTTTCCCTTCCCAAGCGTTCAAAACATTATTCCTCTCAACAGTAAATTTCTGTGGATGGATCTGGGCCGCCCTGAATCTGTGGCGGTCTTTGGGTATGCCCTGCCCACGCTGGCGCTCGTCGTGGCACTGACCACATACATGCAGGCGAAATTAACCATGCCTGCCTCCACCAATCCAAATGATCAATCTGCGGCGATGAGCGGCATGATGAGCATCTATATGCCTCTTCTGCTCGGTTATTTTGCGCTCACGTTTGCTTCCGGCTTGTCGGTTTATTTCATTACCAGCAACCTGCTCGGTATTGCCCAATATGCCATGCAAGGCAAAGCCAACTGGCGCAATCTTTTGCCGGGTGGCAGCAAAAAACCTGTTCCATCTAAAAAATAGGGAGGCTCCATGAATGAGCGAACGACATTGGAAATTATCGCTCCGACCGTTGAAGAAGCCCTCGCACAGGGACTCGCACAACTCGGCTTGCCCGCCGACGCGGTCTCTGTTGAGGTATTGGATTCGGGTAACAAAGGTTTATTCGGATTGGGTGGACGCCAGGTGCGCGTGCGTTTGACGGTCAACGGACCGGATGGTGCGCCAGCCTCTAAAACGGAACCAACCCTCGCATCCAAACCAGACCGTTCGGCTGGTCCCGTAAAAGAAATCAGACCTGCCTCCGCAGCTTCATCTCCGAAAGAGAAAAAGGCTGTGGCAATTGTCCAAAATAAAATTGAAAAGCCGGTTGTGGTTAAAGCGGAAAATCCCGCTCCAAAAATTGAGTCTCGTTCCGTGCATGATGAAATTCTCGATAAGACCGAAGAGATGATCTCAAAGTTGCTTGGCCACATGGACTTGCGCGGACAAGTTTCGGCGCATTACAGCGACGAAGATCAGGCTGAGCGTCGTTCCATTTGCGTGGACATTCACGGCGATGATCTGAGCGCGTTGATCGGCCGCCATGCTGAGACGTTGATTGCTTTCCAGCATGTGGCCTCACTTGTGGTCGGAAAAGAAATTCAACAGTGGGTGCAGTTGATCGTGGATGTGGAAGGCTATCGCAGTCGCCGCGAGAACCAGTTGAAGCAGTTGGCGAATCGCATGGCTGACCAGGTGATCAAGACCGGACGCAAGGCAACGCTTGAACCGATGCCTGCGAGTGAACGCCGTGTGATCCATATTGCATTACGCAGTCACCCGGCTGTGACGACGGAAAGCATCGGCGAAGACCCACGCCGTAAGATTGTGATCCTGCCGAAGGGTTGATGGAAAGAATAACAGATTGAAGGGCGACCACATGGTCGCCCTTTTGATTCCGCTGGAAACCACCGCCCTGCAGGTCGCTATCGGATACTTGACCATCCACCGTCTATCGTCATATGCCCTTTTGTTTCTTCATCACGGTATAATTCAAGCATGCTCGAGCTTATCCCTCTTCAGCCTGTAGATTATCTTGTCATCGGCCATGCCACCCAGGATATTACTCCTGCGGGACTGCGTTTGGGAGGCACCGTGGCCTTCTCCGCGTTGACAGCGCGCGCCCTGGGTTTGCGCGTGGGCATTGTGACTGCCGCCGCGCCAGACCTGTCGTTAGATGTTCTCGATGGCATCACGGTCGTGAGTGTTCCGTCCGAGCATACAACCACATACGAAAATATTTATGGCAAAGAGGGTCGCAAACAGGTTTTGCATCATCAAGCCGCGCGCATTTCCTATGAAAGCGTGCCTGATATATGGCGCAGCGCATCCATTCTGCATCTTGGTCCGCTGGCGCAGGAATTGGACGCGCAACTGCCCAAAAGCTTTACACCGAGTTTGCTCGGAGTTACGCCCCAGGGTTGGATGAGAACCTGGGACGCGCAGGGACACGTCTCGCCCTGTAAATGGGAATCCGCTGAAATGCTCCTGTCGCAGGCTGGTGCTACGGCGATCAGCCGCGAAGATGTGGGCGGCGATGAGGAAGTGATCGAAAACATGGCTCACCAAACGCGCGTGTTGGCTGTAACCGAAGGGGAAGCGGGCGCGGTGCTTTACTGGAATGGGGATCGTCGCCGTTTCCCCGCGCCTAAAATGAACGAGGTGGATTCCACCGGCGCAGGTGATATCTTTGCCGCGGCGTTCTTTATTCGTCTTTTCACTACGCGCGATCCGTGGGAGGCCGGTCGTTTTGCAACACAACTCGCGGCGCGCTCTGTTCTGCGCGTTGGCCTTAATGGAATCCCAACTCAAAAAGAAGTAAATGAATGCCTCATGGAGGTTATCTAGTGGCTCGTATTTATACTCTTGTGAATCAAAAAGGCGGGGTGGGCAAGACGACCACGTCCATAAATCTCGCCGCGTATCTGGCGCTTTTCGGTCAGCGCGTGCTGGTCGTTGACCTTGACCCTCAGTCCAACGCCACATCCTGCCTCGGCGTGGATAAATTGCAAGTGGCTGGCGGCACCTATGAAGCTTTGCTCGGCAGTGCGGCCTCACAGTATATCCTGCTAAATGAAAGACTCAAACTTTCATTACTGCCTTCTTCTCCATCGCTTGCGGGCGCGGAAGTTGAACTTGTAGACGAACTGGCGCGCGAGACCCGCCTTAAGAAAACGCTTGAGTCTCTCAACGATCGTTATGATTACATCCTGATCGATTGTCCGCCTTCGCTGGGGCTGTTGACCGTCAACGGCATTGTCGCTGCGCAGGATGGCGTCATTGTACCGGTGCAGTGTGAATACCTCGCGCTGGAGGGACTTGGTCAACTGACCCAGACGATACAACGCGTGCGCGCCGCTCTTTTCCCAAAACTTAGAGTGCGCGGCGTTGTTTTGACCATGTTCGACTCCCGTACCAATCTTTCCACTGATGTGGTCGCTGAAGTCACCAAACATTTCCCCGACCAGGTTTTCAAGGCCGTTGTGCCACGCAGTATTCGCCTTGCAGAAGCGCCTTCGTATGGGCTTCCCATTTCCGCCTACGCGCCATCTTCTGTGGGCGCGCAGGCTTATGAAGCGCTCGCGCGCGAATTGCTAAAAGGCGATGGCGTGAAGGTTAAATAAAGATTGTGTAATGTGGAGGGGCAAATTGACAATTTGCCCCACATGCTGTCTGAAAAAAATAAGGAGCAGGTATGACCAAACGATCTGGCCTCGGTAGAGGACTCGATGCTCTTATTCCTGGCGGCAGTCTGTCTGTGCCCTCTGGGTTTGTGAGCAGTGATGGCGGTGTGACTCAGCTTTCAACTGAGTCGATCCAGCGCAATCCGCGCCAGCCGCGCTTGCATTTTGTCGAGAGCGAGTTGCAGGAACTGGCCGCATCCATTCGCGAGCATGGCATTATTCAACCGTTGATCGTTTCCAAAGGCACGGACGGAAGGTTTTTCCTGATCGCGGGCGAACGTCGTTTGCAGGCTGCGCGCAAGGCGGGGCTGACCAGCGTGCCAGTAGTGATCCGCCAGGCGAGTGACCAGCAATTTCTCGAACTGGCCTTGATCGAAAACTTGCAACGCGCGGACTTAAATCCGCTTGAAGAGGCAGAAGCGTACCGGAATCTGGCGAGTGAATTCAAGCTCTCGCATGAAGTCATCGCGCAACGCGTGGGCAGGAGTCGCGTGGCTGTCACAAATACACTGCGCCTGTTGGATGCATCCGCGGCTGTCAAGCAGGCTTTGGTGGATGGTAAAATCACAGAAGGACACGCGCGCGCGCTGCTGGCTTTGTCCACTTCGAGGGCGCAGGAAGCCGCGTTGAATACGGTCATCAATTTGGATCTAAGCGTCCGTCAAACTGAGGCGCTGACGAGAAAACTCGCGGGGCAGAAACCTGTGTCGAAGCGCAGGGCAGGTTCAAGTCCCGATGTGAGCGATGTGGAGAAACGTCTGCAAGCGAGCCTCGGCACCAAAGTCTCATTGAAACACGGCAAAAAGGGCGGTTCCGTCACGATCTATTATTATTCCGATGAAGAGTTGGACGGCTTGTTGGAGAAACTGCTATGAGAATCCTATACAACGCAAAAATTTATGCGCTTGATAAAACCCAGCCCGCCGCGTCCGCGCTTGTGATCGAGCATGGACGAGTTGTTGCAGTGGGCGGCGATGAACTCACGCGTGAGTTTGATGGCGTTGAGAAGGAAGATATGCGTGGGCGCGTGATCCTGCCAGGCCTCACAGACGCGCATGTGCATTTAAAATTATATTCAATGGGCTTGCAAAAAATAGATTGTGAGACGAATACGCTCGAAGAATGTCTTGCGCGTGTGGCCGGGCGTGTGCAGAAAGCCAAACCCGGCGAATGGATTCTCGGCCACGGCTGGAATCAAAATTCGTGGGACAGGTGGCCTTCGGCAAGCGACCTTGATGCAATTGCGCCAGACAACCCTGTTTATTTGACAGCCAAATCCCTGCACGCCGCGCTGGCAAATAGCATCGCACTGAAGATGGCAAATATCAACACATCCACGCCTGACCCGAAAGATGGGCAAATACAACGCGACCATAATGGACAGGCCACCGGTGTTTTGCTGGAAACCACCATGCAGTTGGTGGAGGATATTTTGCCTGAGCCTGCGATAAACGAGATCGCCAATGCCATAGAGAGGGCACAGCCTGGTTTATGGAAAATGGGACTGACAGGCCTGCATGATTTTGATCGCCGCGATTGCTTCATGGCTTTACAGCAACTGCACGCGCAGGACAAATTGAAATTGCGCGTCACGAAAAACATCCCTCTTGACCTGCTTGAACATGCGTTTGCGCTTGGTTTGCAAACAGGCTTCGGCGATGACTGGTTGCGCATCGGTTCTGTCAAAGCGTTTATGGATGGGGCCCTGGGTCCGCACACAGCCGCCATGTTCCAGCCTTACTCGAACGAGAGTGAGAATCGCGGGATTCTAAACATGGACGCCGAGCAACTCTTTGAACACACTCGTCACGCCGCGGATGTAGGGCTGGGCATGACCGTCCACGCCATCGGAGATCGCGCCAACCATGAAGTGCTGGATGCTTATGAACAATTACGCGCTTATGAAACCGCAAAAGAACTGCCGCATTTACGTCATCGCATTGAGCATGTGCAGATCCTGCATCCCGACGACGCGCAGAGGTTGGCGAAACTGAATATAGTCGCATCCATGCAACCAGTCCATGCCACGTCTGATATGCTGATGGCAGATGCGTTTTGGGGTGAGCGTTCGCGTTTGGCGTATGCCTGGCGGACTCAACTGGACGCAGGTGCCCAGCTTGCATTTGGCTCGGATGCGCCGGTGGAATCCCCGAATCCGTTTTGGGGACTCCACGCGGCGGTCACGCGGCGACGTGGGGACGGTTCGCCAAAACCTGACGGCTGGTACCCCGAACAGCGGCTGACCATACAGGAAGCCGTGGGTGGTTTTACAACCGGCCCAGCTTATGCGGCTTATGCAGAAGGCAGAATCGGTAAATTACAGGCAGGTTATCTGGCTGATCTGATCGTTCTGGAGGAAGATCCTTTTATTTGCAATATTGATGATGTAAAAGATATGCAATCTTCGGCTACAATGGTAGGTGGAGACTGGGTCTGGAGGTCCTAAATGGCTCAACCACAACTAACCCCTGAAATGCTGGTAGCGCGTCTCGGCGACTATCTCGTGAGCCGCGGCCATGTCAGCGCAGAAGATTTACAGAAAGCCTTAAACTATCAACAGGAACAAACCTTGAAAGGTCAATCCTATTTTTTAGGCCAGGCTTTGCTTGATCTGAAATTGATCGACCGCGCTACGCTCGATCAATCAATCACAGAACAGATCATTCAATTGCGTTCCGCGTTGCAGGCATCCAATCGAAACCTGGAGCGGCGCGTGCAGGAACGCACGGCTGAATTGCAGGAGGCGCTGCAACGGCTTTCCCAGCTAAGCCAGATGAAAGCGAACTTTATTGCCAATATCTCACATGAATTAAGAACTCCTCTTACGCATGTTAAAGGTTATCTTGAATTACTTGTAACTGAGTCGCTTGGCTCGATTACAGAAGAACAGCGCCACGCGTTGCAGGTCAGCCAGCGTGCGGCGGGTAAATTACAGGATATGATCGAGGACCTGATCATGTTCTCACTGGCCTCACGCGGTGAAATGAGCATGAAGCAGGTGGAAACAGATATTGGTCGTCTTGCCCAGCTAACCGTCAACTCTGCCGTGCAGAAAGGGGAAGCGCGCGGGGTGAGTGTTCACGCTGTGATAGATAATAATTTGCCGCTTGTGCAGGCTGATCCCGAAAAGATCGGCTGGGTGTTGGCCCAGCTTTTGGATAACGGGATCAAATTCACGCCGTCAGCTGGACGCGTGGTGGTCAACGTCAAAGAGGAAGGCGCAAATCTGGTGATGGTCTCGGTCATAGATACAGGCATTGGCATCCCGTCCGAGCGCATAGCTGAGATATTTGAGCCTTTCCATCAACTGGATGGTTCATCTACGCGGCACGCGGGCGGCACCGGGCTTGGGCTTTCTCTTGTAAGACAGATCGTGGAAGCGCACGGCTCTTTGTTGGATGTTATTTCGGTGGAGGGAAAAGGTTCCACTTTTAAGTTCCCGCTTTTGGCTGTAACTGAAAAGAAATAGGATGACTGATGGATATCAAGACACTTGAAGCCCTGCAAATGCTGAATCAAAAAATACTCAGCGAACCTGATTGGAAGAGCGCGACGGACGTCCTGCTCTCCTCTTTGCGCGCGGAGTTTGTGTATGACAATGTGGCTGTATATCTGCTTGACGCGCAAAAGCACGGTCTGGAAGTGGCCTATGCACGCGCCTCGGGACGCGGCAAAAGCGCAGAGGCCGATGCCGCCTGGGGTGAAGTGGTTGCCAATGAAGTTTTACAAAAGCACCAGGTGGTGAGCTACACCCCGGATAATCTACCCGTAAAAAGTGATCGTCTTTTGCAGGCGCATTTGCTGGGTGTACCTATTTATATAGGTGAGCGATTAAGCGGCGCGATGATCTTTATTCGGTTTGGCGGTCCCCAATATTTAAGCGAGCACATGAACATAGCGCTCTTGATCGCTAGTTGGTGCGCTTCGCTCCTGGAACGCAAAGCTTTGCAGAAGGCGCGCACCGAACTTGAATCGGTACAACGCCAGATGCGTTTGCAGGATGATTTCGTCTCCACGATCTCGCATGAATTACGCACGCCGCTTGGTTTTATTAAGGGCTACAGCACCAGCCTGCTTCGTCAGGATACCACCTGGGATAAGGACACCGAGCGTGAGTTCCTTAACATTATTGATGAAGAAACGGATCGGCTGGCGTACCTGATCGAGAATATGCTCGAGTCGGCGCGCCTGCACAGCAACACTTTGCAATTCAGGTTTGCGCCTTTACGTCTTGATGCGCTGCTGCGCGATGTTACATCACGCGTGCTTACGCATTATCCAGACTTAAAGGTTAATATTAATGTTGATGCAGTGCCTCCCATTATGGGCGACCCATTGCGCATTTCGCAAGTATTTGAAAATTTGTTTAATAATGCCATCAAGTATGCGCCGGGTTCAGCGTTGACTGTTTCCATTCAACATACAGATACAAAGATGACCGTCGCTTTTGCTGATCAGGGAGAAGGCATTGCTGAGGACTTTTTGCCGTTCCTTTTTGAGCGCTTCTATCGCGTCCCCGGCGACAGGAGCGTGACCGGCACCGGGCTTGGCCTTTACATTTGCAAGCAGATAATTTTGGCACATCATGGTAAGATTTGGGCAGAATCTGTTTTGGATAAAGGCACGATCTTCTATATTGAACTGCCCATACAGAAGATGGAGTAACCCTTTTTTTCAAGGAGCAACTATGTCTAAGCGTATCTTGATCGTAGATGATGAACCCCGCTATCTCCGTCTGTTGGAGGCAAACCTGCGCACAGAGGGCTATGAAGTAGTTACTGCGCAGGATGGTTTGCAGGCACTCGAAGTCTTTTCATCAAATCCAATTGACCTGGTGTTATTGGATGTGATGATGCCGCGCCTGGATGGTTTTGCCACCTGTCAACGGATTCGTGAATTCTCGACCGTGCCGATCGTCATTTTGACGGCCAAAGGGGATGAACAAGATCGCGTCCGCGGCCTGGACCTTGGAGCAGATGACTATCTCGTCAAGCCTTTCTCTGCAACCGAGCTTCTGGCGCGCGTCCGCGCGGTACTGCGCCGTGTCCAGACCCCTACAGAAGTGACGGGACAGGCGCGCTTCTTCACACACGAGGATCTGAAGATCGATTTTGCACGCGCTGAGGTGTGGTGCGGTGAGCTGGCTGTCTCGCTTTCTGCAACAGAATATCGCCTGCTTTTGCAATTCGCTCATAATATGGGCAAGATCTTGACATCAGAAGAATTGCTTTCGAGTGTGTGGGGTCCCGAATATAAGAGCGATAAGGAAATTCTGTGGGTGAGTATTGCACGTTTGAGGCAAAAGCTTGAAAAAGATGCCCATAATCCAAAGCATATTGTCACGCGTTCAGGGCTTGGTTATTTAATGCCGCCTCCCGGACAATAAAGCTTTAGGAGGTTCACGTGGCCGAGAAAAAGATTCTGGTAGTGGATGCAGACGCGGCAAGCCGTAACTTCATCACGCGCACTTTGCAACAAAAACAAGTTGTTGTTTTGAGCACAGGCTTGGGCAAAGATGGTTTGATCATGATCTGGCGTGATCGGCCAGATTTGGTCATTATCGACCCTGAACTGCCGGATATCACTGGGGAGGAAATGGCCGCAAAACTGCGACAGGATACGCGCCTGAACGGCGTTTCCTTAATCGCTTTGAGCAGTAACCAAAGCGTGGCTCATTTGAAAGCCTGCCTAGGGGCGGGCTTCAATGAGTTTATTCCCAAAACCAACCAGGCCATTCCGACGTTGTTGGAAACTGTTCGTCGCTTGCTGGGGGCGACAGCGGCACCAGCAAAAGAGGGAGGCCTGCTTTTTACTTTCCTGAGCGCGAAAGGCGGCACAGGCACATCTTCCCTGTGCGCGAACTTTGCCACAAGCATTGCGACTAATCAACCCGAGGCGCGTGTGGTGGTAGCAGACCTGGTGTTGCCAATTGGCTCAATTGCGCAGATCGTTGGATATAGAGGCAAGCATGATTTGATAACGGTGGCAGACCTCGGTCCAGAACAGACCGATGAGGAGTTTTTCAAACATGAACTGCTGGAAATCCCTGTATGGCGCTTCCGTTTTTTGGCCGGGTCGCCTGATCCCGAGAGCAGTAATCACTTGAAGGTGGCGCGTATCGGCGATATTGTCGCCTCATTGAAATCTGCCTATGACTACGTGCTTTTGGATATAGGTCGTTCGCTATCAAAGTTCACACTTCCGCTCATTCAACACGCAGACCTGGTGGTGTTGGCGATGAGTACGGACCTGAGCTCGATCACGTTGACGAAGACCCTGCTTGAATACCTGTATTCGAAAAACGTAGGGAATAACTCCATCTACGCAATTCTAAATCGGGCGGTGGGATTGGAAGGTTTGTCGAAGGCGGAAGCCGATAAACTGCTGGGGATCGAGATCAAGACCACCATGCCATATCTTGGCAGCAACTTCTCACTTGCCAATAATTTGCATCAGCCCATCCTTGTCAAGTTTCCCAACGATACTGCTTCTGTGGTGATGACAGGATCTGCCCAACAAATGGCGGATATTGCGAAAAAACTGCGCGCGGCATAAGGCATGTTTTTTCTCTGCTATAATCGCAACTATGTTTTTTAATAGATGAGCTTATTTATGCCTGTCTGTGTGAGGATTCATGGATATTAATTCCCAAATCACGATCCGTACCAAAAAACTTGGCGTTTTGATCCGCGATGCGCGTCTCGCCGAACGGCGCAGCGTCAAAGAATGCGCCAATGCAATGGGCATCAAGCCTGCGATATTTCGCGCATACGAAGAAGGGCGCCGCGCGCCTTCTTTGCCAGAGTTGGAAGTTCTGGTCTTTTATTTGAAATTAAAGATCACACACTTTTGGGGACAGGACACGCTTTCAGATGCATCATCGCCAGCCGAATCATTGAATCTGCCCTTGCTTATGAACGTGCGCCAGCACAAGGTGGGGGCTTTGCTGCGGCTGGAAAGGAACAATGCCAACCTCTCGCTCAGAACTCTTTCTGGAAAAACAGGCATTTCTACGAATCGCTTAAAAGCTTTTGAATTGGGGGAACGTTCCGTCTCTTTGCCCGAATTCGAAGTGATCCTGTCTGCATTAGGGGCGCATATTGAAGATTTCTTTGATCAAAGCGGCCCGGTGGGCAAGTGGATGAATGAACAAATGGCCATGCAGAAATTTCTTGAACTGCCTGAGGATATGCAAAACTTTGCATGCCGGCCTGTCAACCGTCCATATCTCGAGTTGGCGATGAAACTGAGCGAAATGCCTACAGACCGCTTACGCTCGGTGGCCGAAGGCTTGCTCGATATCACACTGTAATTCCCTTATTAAAAGACGGCATTTGCCCATTCTTTAACCACATACCCTGTGACAGAACCTGACCCCGCCTCCCTAGCTGAACAAGCCCGGCACGCCTATAAGACTCGTCAGTATAAGCGCGCCGCTGAGTTGTTCCATCAGGCTGCCCAGGGATACACACTCGGGCGTAACGGCCTGCTCGCGGCAGAGATGAAAAATAACGCCAGTGTCGCGCATTTACAGGCAGGCGATCCGCAAAAAGCATTGGATGCCGCGCTGGATACCGATAAGGTTTTTGAGGGTGCGAAAGATATAAAACGTTGGGCCATGGCTGTTGGGAATCAAGCCGCCGCGTTGGATGAACTCGGCCGCTGGCAGGAAGCGCTCGCAGCATACGAACAGTCTGCGCAACTTTTTTCTGAAGTCAGTGAAAAGGATATGCGTGCCCTCATGCTGAAATCCGCCGCGGGCATCAAGCTTAAACGCGGCCGCGTCTCTGAATCTGCATATGAAATGATGGGCGCGCTCGAAGCCAAAGCAAACCCGTCGCTTTTTGAACGCATCCTGCGCTTCCTTTTACGCTTTCGCCCATGGTAGCCCTGGGTCTGCAAGTACGTACGGCAGTCATCGCCGATCAACAACAGATCAGTAATTTGATCTTTTTCGAAAGCCGCGTGCATCGTCACCTTGATTGGCGCGCGCCGCTGGATTGGCTTGGATCGAAACACTACTGGGTGCTGGAAGACGAACGACGCATCACCGCCGCGTTAGCCTGTCCGCAGGATCCGCCCGGGATTGCCTGGCTGAGACTCTTTGTACACGCTTCGCATCTTTCCGGACCTGAAGCCTGGTCGCCGTTATGGGAGGCTGTCTGCGCCGAAATCCAATCACAAGGCGGAGCCACCATAGGGGTGATCTCATTACATGGCTGGCTTCAAAATATTCTGCTGGAAAATAATTTTCAACTCACACAGAACATAGTCATGCTTGAATGGTTTAATCAATCTGTTGAATTATCTCCCATGCCTGCGGGTGTGACCATTCGTAGAATGACCGCCGATGATCTGGGCCAAACCGTGGAAATAGATGCATCGGCTTTTGCGCCGCTCTGGCGCAATTCATATCCTGCATTGCAGAAAGCGCTGCCGCAGGCGCTCTTTGCCACAGTAGCCGAAAAAGACGGGCAGATTATTGGGTACCAGCTCAGCACGCCGAATCCGCTTGGTGCACATATCGCCCGGCTGGTGGTCCGAAAAGAAGCGCAGGGACAGGGGATAGGGCGATCCTTGTTGACCGATTTATTTATCCAGATGCGAAAACGTGGACTGGAGCGTCTCACAGTCAATACACAGGATGACAATGTCATATCACTGGCGTTGTATCAGAAAACCGGTTTTATGCGCACAGGCGAACAATTTCCAGTTTTTGTTTATGAACTTTAAGAGTGTCAGCGGTTTCAGAGTCCAAAATTTCAAGATTCTGTCCAACATCTCCTGACGTTGGACACCTTATTCAGGCAATATCAGCTGTAGGAGGTAGGCATGGCCCAACGTGATGATGCTGTGATTGTCAATGCCCTGGTGCGGCAGGCGCTTGTCTCCGCGCAGGAAGTGATGGGTGAGAACGGGTTGAATGCTGTCTTGCGTACGAGCGGATTGGAAAGATATGTTGGCAATTTTCCGCCCGATAATTTGGAGCCCGGCATCCAAAGCCTGGAGTATGCGCGGCTCAACCAAACCATTGAGGAGTTCTACGGCCGCGGCGGGCGCGGGATGTTAAAGCGTATTGGCAAAGCTTCGTTTCAATATGGTGTCCGTGAACAAGCCGCATTGCTGGGTGTTGCAGGCGTGGCTTTGAAGTTGTTGCCTGAAAAACAACGCATTAAATTCATATTGAATGGCATGGCGAATGCATTGAAAAAATCCAATGCACAGGTTAATGCATGGGTGGAAGACGAGCATACGCTTGCATATCTCGAAGATACCTGTGCGATCTGTCATGGACGTAAGAGCACCGAACCGGTCTGCCATCTGTATACAGGTTCGATCGCTGAGGCTGTACGCTGGGCAACAGGTGAAGCCCATGAGATCATTGAGACCCATTGCATGGCAAAAGGCGACCCATATTGCCGTTTTGAAGTCGGAGATGTAATCAAGGATGGCTGAACCTGCCGGGCAATGGATGGGAAGGAATGTGAATTTAAGATCATTACAGGAGTCAAATCATGAATTCGTTTGAATTAAGTTGGAAATCGAAAGATGGGCTTGATCTATTTGGCCGCGCCTGGGAGCCAGGTGAGCGCAAGCCGAAGGCTGTTATCTGTCACGTGCATGGATTGGGCGAACATTCGGGGCGTTATGTTCATGTAGCACAGGCTTTTACGAAGGCAGGCTATGCCATGCTGAGCTTCGATCTGCGCGGGCATGGACGTTCAGGTGGAGAGCGCGGCCACATCCCCTCCTTTGATGCGTTTATGGATGATATTGACCTCCTGTTTGGACAGGCACGTTCCCGTTGTCCCGGCTTGCCCATGTTATTGTATGGACACAGCTTGGGCGGTATCCTTGTACTTAACTATGGCCTGCGTCGTAAACCGGATGTAAAAGGTGTGATCGCCACAGGGTCCGGGTTGCATACTGCATTGGAACAACAACCGATCAAGATAACGTTAGCCAGGGTGTTGGGCGCACTCATTCCCACTGTGGCCATGCCCAGCGGACTGGATGCAAAGATGCTTTCGCATGACCCCTCCATAGTTGAGATGTATGTGAATGACCCGCTGGTCCACGATAAAGTAACACTTGGCTTTGGCAGGAACATGATTGGCGCTACCCGTTATGCACTGGATCATGCGGCTGAATTCTCTATACCGCTTTTACTGATACACGGCAAGGAGGATAAGATCGCTTTTCCATCCAGCAGCATTGAGTTTGCGGCCCCTTTGAAGGAAAAATGCACTTTGATGTTATGGGACGGGCTGTATCACGAAGTGCATAACGAACCGGAAAAAGCCGAGGTGCTCGACGCCATGACAATCTGGATGGATGCGCGCCTGACTTAGATGACTGCTGTGATGCACCGTCCCACAGGTTTTTTTCAAGCCTGTGGGGCGGTGTGCGTAAGGCGAGCCAGATGAAAATGAGATTAAACCTTTCCTAGACAAACTACAAAGGGCATGGCACAATTCCATTCCACATTATTCGTAATGGCAGGTGACAGTCATTTTGGATGAGTCTTGCCCGAGACGGCAGGATAAGTGACTGTCACCTTATAAATAAATAGAGGAGAAAGCATGAATACAGAGAAAGAAATGAGCAAGCGTCAGCTGCGCCGCGCGAAGATGCACCAGGCGCAAATGCGCTCGCGAATGCTGACGATCGGACTGGTGGTCATTGGCGCATTGATGGTCGCTTTTGTTTTGATCTATCCAAACGTCAAGCCGGTTGCCGAGGTGGTGACAGCGGAGCCGCAATCATATCCACAAGCTGATAAGAATTCTTTGGGCGATCCAAATGCCCCAGTCAAAATTGATGTATTTGCGGATTTTCAATGTCCGGCCTGTCGCATTTTCGCACAGGAAACTGAGGCTCTCGTTATTGAGAATCTGGTCGCTACTGGAAAAGTTTATTATGTTTTCCACAATTATCCGTTTATTGATGGCGCTGGCGCGGGTAACGGCGGCGAGTCGGATCAAGCGGCTAATGCCGTTATGTGCGCTTCCGAGCAGAATAAGTTTTGGGAAATGCAAGGCACTATTTTTGCCAATTGGAATGGCGAAAATCAAGGTGCCTATAATGACAGACGTTTAACAGCCTTTGCAGAGAAAACAGGATTGGATATGGATGCTTTCAATGCCTGTTTTAAAGCCAATAAATATAAGGCTGAAATTCAGGCGGATTTTGATTTTGGGAATACCCTCGGCGTAAAAGGTACACCCAGTATCTTCGTCAATAAGACTCTCGTCACGCCCACACATGTTCCTTCCTATGATGACATTGCTGCAGCAGTGGATGCGGCGTTAGGAAAGTAATCGCAGCAGGTAATGAATGAGAAGTAGAATGGACATGATGTATAACAGTCATGTCCATTTTGTTTCCGTGTCTCTCATCATTTTGGCAAGGATATTGATAAAATGAGCTGTCATAATTGTGCAGGTCTTCAGAATATTACTTGACCTCTTGCATAAGCGAGCGCTACAGCCACAGAGTGCACAGAGACCTTTGAGAAAAGGCTCTTAAAACTCCTTTTCTCTGTGATCTCTGTGGCTAAGCCGACTTTCGCAAGAGATCTACCAAAGCAAAAAAGGATGAAACCAATATGACCCAGCATCTCAAACTCTTTACCCCCGGCCCCGGCGATGTAGATGAGGAAGTGCTCGCTGCCATGGCTACCCCGGTGATCCGTCATTACGGGCCGGATTGGATGGAAATCTACAACGAGACATTATTGCTCCTGCGGAATTTCTTCAACACCCGGAATGACATTTTTATCGTTCCCGGACCAGCCTCCGCCCTGATGGATATGGCGATCGGCAGTCTGGTGGGAACTGGCGAAAAAATCATTATCGGGACAAATGGTTTTTTTGGCGACCGGTTGAACGACATTGCCCGTGGATATGGTGCTACTGTTGTGCCTTTTACCGCCCCGCTGGGAAAACCGCTCGATCCGCAACTGCTGCGCCGGTTGCTGAAAGAGAATCCCGATGTTGAGGTGGTTGCCCTGGTGCATCATGAGACTGGCACGACTGTCTTGAATCCACTGCGCGAACTGGCCGCTGCGGTGCGCGAAGCCGGTAAAGTGCTCGTAGTGGATGCGGTCTCCTCACTGGCAGGCGTGGAAATACGAGTGGACGATTGGGACATTGACGTGTGCGTAACCTCGCCGAACAAATGCCTAGAAGCGGTGCCCGGCGTCGGCTTTATCAGCGTCAGCCCGCGTGCTTGGGAACTGGTGGATAGTCATCCCGTGCTGGGACACGGCTGGTATCTCAACCTGGCCACCTGGCGCAAGTATGTCAAGGAATGGGGCACCTGGCATCCTTCGCCGGTAACCCTGCCGGTGAATAACGTCCTGGCTGTACTCACCAGTATGCGCAAGATTGTGAACGGCGGGTTGGAGGCGCATTTTGCCAAATATGTACGTGCCAGTCAGATCGTACGCAAAGGGTTGGAAAATATAGGCTTTGAGATGTTCGTGCCTGAAGAGTATGCCGCGCCGATTGTGACCGGCGTTAAAGCCCGACCAGAATTTGAAGTTACCGAGATGATCAAGTGGCTGGCCGAAGAGCGCGGCATCGCCGTCGGCGGCGCATTCGGTGCGCTTTCCGGTAAAATTTTCCGTGTGGGACATCTGGGCAAAGCCGCTGAACGCGAATACCTGATTGATTTCCTTTTCGCTGTCGAGGAGTTCCTGCGTCACAAAGGAATTAACGTGCCAGTTGGTGCGAGCTTGGTCGGGTTGAAATAATTGACTGAATTACGATAATATTGGTTTATCAGTAGGTCAGGCTTGCAGCCTGACAGTCTTTGAAAACACAGGCTTTGGCGGGTTGCAAACCCACCCTACAAAAACAAATATTGGTTTATCAGGAGACTCTACTAATGAAAAATACTGTCAAGCAGTTATGTGAAGCCCCCGCAGGGCAGGCCGAAATTTTACAGGGAAATGTGGCTTTTGCGGTCGGCTGTGTGCGCGGCGGTGTACATGCCGCGGATGGCTATCCGGGTACACCCAGTTCCGAGGTCATTGATAAGGGCCTATCGCAGGTGCAGGATCTGATCAAGGTCGGCTGGTCGGTCAACGAAGCGGTGGCGTCTGCTGTCGGGCATGGACATTCCATCGCCGGGCGCGATTGCGTTGTGACCATGAAAATCCCCGGCCTGTTCCAGGCTGGCGATATTTTCACCAGCGGCGCGTTGTTCGTCCTGGAGCGCGGTGCATTGGTCTATTACATCACCAGCGATTTCACGCCGAGTTCCACCCAACACACGCTTGACCCGCGCTATCTGTTCAAGAGTTGTTTTGTGCCGGTCTATGAGCCGCGCAACCACCAGGAAATGCATGAAGCCGCCGCTTTGGCTGTGGAAATCGCCCGCACCTATAAGACTCAGGTGGTGGTGATGCCCAACGGAAATCTGTGCCACAGCGAAGGCCTGATACATCTGATGCCGGCCCAACAGCGCGAACCTGTGCAAATGCCGGAGAGCCTGAAATCCTTCAATGTGCTCCCTTCAGTCGCGCGCAAAAACTACGATATTGTCATGGCCGAACGCATGCCCGCCCTGGTGGAGATGGTCGAGAAAAGCCTGCTTAATAAATGGGAAAAGGGTTCAGGAAAGGTCGGTATCATCACCTACGGAATCGGCGATATGTATGTGCGCGAAGTCAAGGAGACGCTCGGAGCGGATATCGATATCCTGTCGCTGGCTTTCACCAATCCTCTACCGATGAAATTGATCCGTGAATTCTGCGGTTCCATTGACGGTGAGATTTATGTGATCGAGGACGGTTATCGCTACTTGCAGGAAATTATCGAAAACCTTGGATTCAAGGTCCGTGGAAAAGAACCCTTCAGCTCGATCACCGAATGGACCCCGGCGCTGGTTGCAAAAACATTGGGCTTGATCAGCGAAGAAAAGAAATCCACCGCCACCCCGGTCCTCCGTCCGCCGGTCATCTGCGCCGGATGTCCCTACCGCCTGTTCGCCGAGGAAATTATCCTGCTGAAAAAGAAAAAGATGCTCGATGTTGTGTTCGGCGACATCGGCTGTAACACCCTGCTGTATTTCATGAACGCACTCGATACCGGCCTGGCGATGGGCGCCAGCGAGGCCGAACGCATCGGCTACGTATTTTCCCGACCGGAGCAGGCCGGACGCTGTATCAGCCTCATCGGTGACGGTACCGAATGTCATACCGGCATGGATGCGACCCGCAACGCCATCTACCGCAACATGCCCGGTGTAAAAGTCATCCTGGATAATTCATGGACCGCCATGACCGGCGGCCAGCCCTCGCCGACCTCCCCGGAAAATATAGCCGGTGAGAAGATGCGCTTCAACCTGGCCGAATCGTTAAAAGCTTATGGTGCAAACGTTGTGTCTGTGGGCGCTTATGAAAAGAAAAACATACGCCTGGCGCTCAAGACTGCTCTGACAGATGCAAAGCAAGGTGTCTTCACGGCCATCGTGGTGACAAGCGGCGCCTGCATACAGAAACTCTCTGCCAGCACTCAGCGCGTGTTCGTCGAGCCGAGCGTCTGCAAAAAGTGCGACGCCTGCCTGATTTGCCCCGGGCTTGAGCTAGATGCAGATGGCGTACCCTTTGTCAACAACCTGTGCACCGGCTGCGGCGGATCGGCTCCCGCCTGTGTCCAAGCTTGCCCGACCAATGTGCTCAAGGCAGTTGACTTGAAAGATTTGAACCTGCCCTCCGTACCGGTATTCGCCGAACCTCCGAGTGAGATCGAAATTCCAGTCATCTCAAAAGACAGCTTCCCACCTCGGCTTTCCCTCGCCATCCGCGGCGTGGGCGGACAGGGCAACCTGTTCTTCGGCAGTGTCATGTCGAAGCTGGCATCCCTGGCCGGGTACGATGAAAAGAATATCATCAAGGGCGAGACACATGGCATGGCGCAAATGGGCGGTCCGGTGATCAGCACCTTCGCCTGCGGAAATGTGACCAGTCCGGTACTGTTGCCCGGCACAGCGGACTGCCTGATCGCCATGGAAAAGAGCGAAGTACTGCGCCCCGATTTCCTGGAGATGCTTAAACCCGGCGGAACGGTCCTGCTGGCGAACACCAAAATCATCCCGCACGGCCTGCCTGAAGACCAATACCCGACAGATGAGCAGATCCACGCCTGCCTCAGCCAGTATCATGTCATCGAAGTGGATGTACTAGGCAAGGCGCTCGAACTGGGTGATCGCAGTGGACGCACCGCCAACGTGGTGATGATGGGAATCTTGAGCACCCTTCCGCCCTTCAATGTGTTCCCGCCTGAACTATGGCTCACGGCGCTTAAGAAAGCCAACTCCAAATCAGCAGTCTGGGCTGGGAATTACGTCGCCTTTAATACGGGCCGGGAGTATGCGCAGACAGTCGAAGCTGTGGCTTAATACAAGCGAAACCAAAGAGGCCCACCGCCAAGACCGCAACACCTGCCTGATTTGCTTAGCAAATCACGGGCGGTGCCAGGGAGAACGCGAAGGCTTTTAAAAGGTTTTCTTTGCGATCTTCGCGTGCTTGGCGGTTTAAAATTCAACCGGAATTGAGCCGCCCCCTTCTGTGAAACTAAAGGAGAATCAGATGACAAAAACTTCCTTTTACATCTTGGATGTGTTTGCCGAGAAAAAATATGCCGGCAACCAGCTCGCCGTCTTCCGAAATGCGGGTGCCATCTCTAGCGAAGAGATGCAGCAGATCGCCCGGGAGATCAATTTTTCAGAGACCACATTTATTCTTTCGGACGAACAACGCGATGGTGGCTATGATGTGCGGATTTTCACGCCAGGGGAGGAAGTTCCCTTTGCAGGCCACCCAACATTAGGCACTGCGCACATTATCCGCAACGAGATTCTCCGGGGAAAAGCAGACAAGGTGATACTGAATTTGAAGGTGGGACAAATTCCTGTTACCTTTGGCCGGGATGGTTATGGTTGGATGAAACAGATCGAGCCAATCTTTGGCGGACAGCACAAAGCGGAAACTCTTGCGGCTATTCTAAAATTAAATGTTGAAGAAATTGACAAACGTTTTTCGATCCAGGAAGTGTCGACCGGCTTGCCTTTTTTCATCGTGCCGTTGAAGAATATATCGGCCTTGAAGAATGCAAAGATTGATAGAGATAAATACTTCGACCTGATCAAGGACACAGCCGCGAAGGGCATTCTGGTCTTCTGCCCCGAGACCCATGAACCCCAAAACAACATTAGCGTGCGCGTTTTTGTGGACTATTACGGCGTTCCCGAAGACCCGGCCACCGGCAGTGGCAACGGCTGTCTGGCTGGCTATCTGGTGAAACATCGCTATTTCGGAAAAGACAGCATTGACATTCGCAGTGAGCAGGGTTATGAAATTGGCAGGCCATCCCTGTTACTCCTGAAGGCAGAGTTGAAAGACTCGAAAATAAACATCCTTGTCGGCGGCAAAAGTATACTTGCCGCGTCGGGCGAGTTCGTATAATTGGAAGAAGAACAGAGGGGGCTCACGTCTCCGCCACCGCAGAAGGACGCCGGGTTTTCAAGGAACACGTGGCGGCATTGAAATCGATTTTGAAGAGCAAGTAAGGAAAGTGTGCCATGGATAAGTTAACGAAAACCAAAGTTGCCGGAATACCGGAAGATTTCCAGGAGCTCAGCTTTACGACGGATGGTGTAACGCTCAATTATGTCGTTGGTCCCGATCATGGGCTGCCTCTGCTTTTGATTCCCGGTCAAATGGAATCCTGGCAGGGGTATAAATGTGTTCTTCCAGAGCTTTCAAAACGATTCCATGTTTTTGTTCCCGATCTCAGAGGGCACGGAAAATCAACCTGGACTCCGGGACAATATTCGTACAATATTTGTGGTGACGATCTTAAGCGCTTCATTCAGGAAGTGATCCAAAAACCGACGCTTGTAGCCGGTCTTTCTTCGGGTGGTGTTTTGGCCATCTGGCTTGCGGCTTATGCACCCGAAGATGTTTTGGCGATTATCAGTGAAGATCCACCGATCTTCTCTTCCATCTGGCCGCGTATTCAAGACGAGAAACTCATGACCCGGAGTTTCAAATTGGCCTTGGATATCCTCGGCAAGCCGGGGAAACGAGATGTTGAACAGTATCTCTCTGAGGTGGGGATTCCCGTTGAGGGGAAATCGGAACTTCTAAAAATTCCCTCCTTCATCATAAAGGCCATGTTCTTCATGGACCGGTTAAATCGTGCCATGCGTCCGGATAGTCCTTATGACACACCGTTCCTGCCATACAACCTGAGGGCTGGTAATAAGTTCCTGTCCGAGTATGACACAGACTTTTCGCGTGCCACAATAGACGGTGACTTGAGCAGAGATTTCTGTCCCGAAGACGCATTGAAGCGGGTCAAATGCCCCATGCTTCTTCTGCGGGCTGATGCGTACAGACATGGGACCTGGGGACTGGTGGGCGCAATGGACGACAAGGATCTGGAGCGTGTTGTTTCGCTCGTGGATGATCTTCAGTGCGTTCAGATCCCCGGCGGACATGAAATTCACCTAGTGCGACCCCGGAGATACATAGATGAAGTCATGAAATTCGTCGATCATCTCAAAAACGAGAACAAATTACCCTGAGTAGCAAAAGAAAGAGCGGCTCGCAACGGGTCGCTCTTTTCATTTCTGCATAACAAAAGGCACGAAACCACCAAGCTTAAGAAAGGCTCATAAAAAACATTGTGTATTCGTTTGCATGGCGTAGGGTATGCGTACAGCATATTATGCGGGGACATGATAAAGTTGGGTTCGTAAAGCGATTTCTCTTCTCCTCCTTAGAAATTGAAAGAGCCGGGGTTGGTCCCCTGGCTCTTTCAATTTAATGCGACGATTATTCATTGGCATATTCGCATGGACTGGACACCCTTGCCAAAATCGGCCATCCACAAACAGCGCAATCTTCCGCTTTGGAAAAATAAAATTGGCGAATAGTATTGGAGTAGTTGCAGGTATAATTGAGAAAGAAGCTGGGCTTAATGAGTATTGAATTTCTTTCTTCTGTACCTGAATCAGACCCTGGCAGTGAGGGTGGAATAGGTTTTGACTATCAATGGCAGGTAGCAAGTTTTTTATGCATTGAAATGTTATTAAACCCCGATGTACTTAGAGTTGTTTGTGAATATGGTGAAGACGTAACTCTTCATAAAAAAGATTCTGCTATCGAAAAAATTCAAGTCAAAAAAAGAGATAGTGGAAGTTGGACTTTTTTAGAATTAATTAAACCTGCCAAAAAGCAAAAGAGGGGAATTTTTTCAAAACTTTTTGAACCTTTGCAAGAAGGGAAAAAGATCACTAAGCTTAGTATTCTTGGATGTGGAAAAACAGGCACAACTCGAAATTCAGAAAACTCACTGCCTGGGCTTATTGCTTTACTGAATATTCCACTTGTGGAACGAGATGAAAATTGGGAAAAGGCATTATTGCCTTACATAGAATATTTATCGGCCAATCTTTCGTCTCAAGATATTTCGCGCAGCACAGTCGAGTCGGCTATCAAAATATTGACTATCAATTTTTCCTTGCCAAATCCAGAAAGTATTGAAACGAAAAACAAAGAATGCTTGGCAAAAGCTGTAAAACAGATATGGGAAATTGACATTACCCATGATCAAGTGGACAAAATATATTCTGGCATATATTTTTTAGCAAAAAAAGCAAATACATCTGCACGTAAATCATGGCTAGAAAAATCTATAACAAGGCAAGATGTTACTCAATTAATATTGCAAAATTTAGAATATCCTTACCCGACGGCAAATCAATCACATTCGTTGACTTTACAAGACAAGCTCTCAAGAGCAAACATCGGAGATAAGCATAGATATGCCTTAATCGCGAGAACAGATGCGATTGGCTTGAAATATGAGAAGGGCTTTCTAGCTGACACATGGGAAAGGTTTGGCGTTGAAATACATTTGAAATGGCAAGATTACCGAGTAAGTAATCCGTCCGTTTCAGGTTTAGCGCTTTGGAATGCCCTTTTGGAATTGTTAGAATTTACAGGTAACAACTGGGCTAAAGAATATAAAGACCCACGTTTAGGTTCTCGATTTGCTGAGGGCGTGTTTTTTGACTTGGCAGGCATATGTACTGTTGATTTCAAAAGAGACTCACATGAATAATTCAGCACTAACCAATTCGGGCAATATACCTAAAGACTTAAACATAAATATTCGTCTTCCAGTAAGAACGCCAAATACGGAAGAGAGTTTAGAGCTACATGCCGCGAGATTGTTGTTGCTATTAAATTATGCTGGCATAAAAGAAAAGATTATAAGCCGAACAAAAATTGCCAAAATGGATTTTTTTGTCCGTTACCCAGCGTATCTCAAAAAAGCCGCCGCGATCAATAATATTTCAGTAGACGATGAAGTAAATATCAAACCAGATTCGCCAATGATACGCTACAAATATGGTCCTTGGGATTCAAAATATTACAATGTATTTGCTTTGCTAATCGCAAAAGGTCTCATAACTATTCTACCCAGCAAAAACGGGGATGTTTTTGAATTAACCGATAGGGGAAGATATGCAGTACGTGAACTGGATAATGTTGAATTTGAGAACATAATTAAGCGTTGCGTATTAGTGAGCCAACTTTTTCGTAACAAAACAGGTACTGCAATTAAAGACTTTATATATCAATATTTCCCTGAGGTAACTTCTAGGAGTTTAGGCGAGGAGATAGATAAATGAGCGATGCACCCAACTATCCGAGATTGCTTCTTAATAGGTTTTCTTGGGGAAAAATAGATGCCGAAATAAATTTAGAGTTTGATTCGGGACTGAATATATTGCATGGAAAGACTCAAGCAGATAGAACGATATTATTGCGATTAATGAAGTATGCCTTAGGCGGAAGTTTTGAAAGAATCGACTCGAAAATTTTGGATGCTTCTATAAAGGTGACTTTGAAAATCATTGCAAATGGAGAAAATATAACTCTAACAAGAAGTTGCCAACAGCCAAATGCTAAACTGGAAATTGAAGACAAAGATGGCAAGCGATCGTTGTCAATCCAAGAAATATCTTCTTATTTACTTGAAAAACTTGGATTACCTCAAGTTGTTACTAAATCAATAGATCGAGATGGTAACAGAAGAGACAATCCATTAAGTTTTAATGACTTGGCTCGTGCGTTTGTAATCGACCGCGACATTAGTTACTCGGCGATTATGGCAGGGGTCTATGAACGCCCATTTATTGAAATTGTAAGAATTATGTTTGGATTGACGACGCAAGAAATTGCCGATACAGAAAATACTATTCGCAGAAAAGAAGCAGATATTCTTGAGCTTCGACAAAGCATCTCTTCAATTCAGACATTTCTAAAAAGACTAGATGTGCCCACGTTACTTGAAATAGAAAGCAGGAGAAATGGAATATTAGAGGGACTCGCTCGTTTAACCCAGGAAGAGCAGGAATTAAGACAGAATGTTCGCACATCTATTGAGGGAGAAGTCTCTACATACGAGCCTACTAAAAACGAATTGCTCAATAAACGAAAAGAACTGGAAGAAAAGCAAAGAGAGTTGCTCAACCTTTTAGATCAAAAAAGGGAAAAACTAGAGCTAAAAAGCCTATTATCTGAAGAAGTAAAAAGGCTAGAACGTCATATTTCTTCTCATTATGTAATCTCGACTTTCACTTTCACTATCTGCCCAAGGTGTTTGCAAGAAGTAACATCGGAAATGCAACAAAGGGAATCTGATGGGCTATGTTCACTATGTGGCAGGAGCCTGACTGAGCACAATGACACCGAAGCATGGGAAAAGTCGATAAGAGACACAAAACAGTCAATTAAAGAAGTTGACATTTTGATAGTAGACCACGAAAAGCGTATAGAACAACTTCAAAAAGACATAAAACCACTTACTTCTCAAATCGAAGACCTAGAGAAAAAGTTGGAGCGAGAAACGAGTCAATATGTTTCTCCAATTGTTGAGCATTTGGGTCTTATAGTTTCAGCTAGAGTCTCTGCCGAGCGTGAACTTAGTAAATTGGAATACGAAAAACAACAACGTGAATTAGCCATCCATTATCAAGATTATGACTTGCCAAAAATCCAGAAAGAACTCGATGAAGTTAGGCGCGAGCTGACAGACTTAAGAAACAAGTTAGGAAACCCCAGCGAATATTACAATGCGTTTATTACACACTTCAGAACCTTTCTTAACCGAGTCAACTTAGACCAACCAGTCGAAGTTGTGGAGTGGGATTCCAAAACCTTTCTGCCACTTATTAACGGGCAATCCTACAAGAAAATGATTGGGTATGATTTAGCTATCACAGTCATGGCTTTCCATTATGCAATTTTAGCGATGGGGGTAAATGAACCCAAAGTCAAATCAGGTCATCCCAAGTTGCTCATTATAGATGAGCCACAACAGCAAAAGATGGGCAAGGAAAGGTATTTGCAGGTTCTGAATCAATTTGTTCAATTAGCTGAGGAAAACAAAGATAGAGTGCAAATAATTGTCGCAACGGATACAAAAGACATTCCTGCGAACGCGAAACCTTATGGAATTGAAATTGAGTAGTATTCTGGATAGTTTCACGCTATGTCAGCCCCAAACCCATTTGTGATTATTGGAGTGTTTTATCCACTGAAAACTGAGCAACCGTTTTTTGTTTTGAAGCATTACCGCCAGCAAGCTTACATCTTCCTTTTTGCAGCGGAAAAGGAGTAGAAATGGAAGAAAAAATATCTGTACGCAAAAAAATACGATATACAATAGAGCACGAATCTGTTACTCTTGATTTAAGTAATGAAGAAATTACATCAATTCCTGGTGGGGTTTTTGAAATTTCATGGTTGCAAAATCTGGATTTATCAAAAAACAATCTCTCTGCAATTCCGAAAGAAATATTACTTCTTAAGAATCTTACTAAATTAAATTTAAGCGACAATCGATTTAAGGAATTTCCCGAAATAATTACCCGAGCGCGAACAATAGCCACTCTAAACTTAAGCAATAATCAAATCAAAAAATTACCCGAAGAAATTTCCCAATTAAAAGACTTAACTACGCTAAACTTAAAAAACAATCAACTCAATTCATTACCCGAAAGCGTCTCTGAACTAGAAAAATTGAGCTTCTTAGACTTAAGCAATAATAGATTTTCAGATTTTCCTAACTCCATAGCTTGCCTAGAAAAATTAATGGATCTCGAACTGAGCAACAACAATCTTACGTCAATACCTAAATCAATTTCTGGTCTGCAAAAATTAACAACCCTGCGGCTTAATGGCAACCATGAAATTTATTTGCCTGAAACACTTTCACGTCTAAAAGAGCTGACGACATTAGAGTTGAGTGATAATAATCTTGTCAGGCTTCCTGATAGTGTGTTGCAAGCGACTAATCTTAAACAATTAAATTTAAGCAGGAATAAGATTGAGGAATTACCAGAGGCAATCAGAAACCTCACGCTTTACTCATTATCACTAGGTGATAATCCGTTGAGAAATCCACCTCCCGAAATTGCTTCAAAGGGATTTTACGCAGTCAAACAATATTTTCAACAACTGAAAGACGGACAAGATCATATATATGAGGCAAAACTACTTATTCTTGGAGAAGGTGGGGCGGGCAAAACAACTTTGGCGTTCAAGATCATAGATCCATCTTATCAATTGAAAGACGAAAAATCTACCCAAGGAATTGAGGTCTTGCCTTGGTCATTTTTTCTAGATGATGGCAGGCCCTTTCGAGTTAATATCTGGGATTTTGGCGGGCAGGAAATTTACCATACAACTCATCAATTTTTCTTAACTAAACGATCTATGTATATTCTAGTTGCTGATACTCGCAATGAAGATACAGATTTCTACTACTGGCTCAATATAATTGAACTTCTTAGCGATAACAGTCCTTTAATTATTGTAAAAAACGAGAAACAAGATCGCCATCGCGAAATTAATGAGCGTCAATTGCACGGGCAATTTGAAAATCTTAGGGGGATTCTCTCTGCAAACCTAGCAACAAATCGAGGTATAGATCAAATTCGTGAAGAAATAGAACATCTCGTGATTAATTTGCCACATATTGGTACTGCCTTGCCAACAACGTGGATAAGAGTGCGCGAGTTTTTTGAAAACGACAAACGCAACTATGTGGGGCTAGAAGAATTTCTGGAAATTTGTAGGCAGCAAGGATTTGATAATATCAAAGACAGTCTTCAACTAAGTGGCTATTTGCATGATCTCGGGGTCTTCTTGCACTTTCAAGAAGACCCACTATTACGTAAAACAGTTATCCTAAAGCCAAAATGGGGAACAGATGCAGTTTACAAGGTACTAGTATTACAACGCAAGGTCATGAGTGAAAGCCGCTAATTGAGTTATCTTTTTCTTGCGGTGTGAAAGATAAGCGGCGAAATTACATTTTTGGTAATAACGCACTCGCTCTAAAGCAGATTGAATGT
>Ga0315273_10000494_pt1 | contig 41688 bp, 36 predicted proteins | sample YL17G02_0_MG_FD_205753 | JGI IMG/M metagenome (GOLD analysis project Ga0315273, IMG submission 205753) | Sediment microbial communities from Yellowstone Lake, YNP, Wyoming, USA - YL17G02_0 | ecosystem: Environmental > Aquatic > Freshwater > Lake > Sediment | place: USA: Wyoming | collected...
CGAACCTTTTTTTCTCCATTAATGAATCTCCTATAAAAGATGGATGTGCCTCTGAACGAAGACATCGCCAAAACATCGACTCTCCCAATATTGTATTATTCTAGCATTCGGGCTGACCTTAAAGTTGTGAATATTGTCATAAGAAAGCCTGACAAAAGTACCTAACATCAGTGAATTCTTAAGTGCTCAAAAATCAGAAAGGTATAATCTGCGCAAGAATGGAAAATGACTAACTTTGGACGGGGATGGAGACCATCCCGCGTGAAAAATTCATCCTCGCCATTAGCCGAGCGGATGCATGAGTTGCGGTCAACGCTTCAATTCCTTGACCCGGTCGTGATAGCTGCCCGCAGTGGTATATCCTATCAGACGTTTGGTCCCGACCGTGGGGAGTTTCATATTCCGTTTTGGGGAAAAAAGTTCACTCTCGAGTATCCCAACCTGACAGGTTACAGCGATACTGATGAGGAATTACCTCCGATCACTCAAGCTCTTTTGTTGTATTATTTAATTACGGCAGATGGCACAAGTCTGACGGGTAAATGGGTCTCTTTTGCAGACCTGCCCGATGGAATTATGTACAATGCCGCATATCAAGGATATAGCGGTGATGAAATTGTTAAAGCATTTGGATTCGATTTACCTGCATTTAGATCGGCTTGTTTGAAAGCTGGTGGAAAACCCGTCGAGATTGGTAGTGCTTCATTTGTGATAAAGGTTTTTCCAAACCTTCCAATGCTTGTGACATACTGGCTTGGTGATGAGGATTTTCCTTCATCATGTAAAATCCTTTTTGATTCATCTGCAACACATTATCTTCCAATTGATGGATGCGCAATTGCAGGAAGTATGTTGACTAAAAAGTTGCGGTGGCAAAAGTCTCCAGACTTCGAGAAGAACAACAATAATTCAGGCTCATCAGCGGGAGATGTTGGAAATCGATCTAATGGTGAATTATGAAAATTGCTGTTACAGGTAAAGGCGGAGTTGGCAAGACCACGCTTACTGCATTGCTTGCCCAGGCGTACGCGGACATGGGACGTCAGGTATTGGCAGTGGATGCTGATCCATCGCCTTGCCTGGCTGGCGCCTTAGGATTCCCAGCAGAACTGCGTGCTCAACTCAAGCCAATTGCTGAGATGGATGAGTTAATTGAAGAACGCACAGGTGCAAAGCCTGGAAAAGTGGGCGGCTTCTTTACGATCAACCCGCGTGTGGACGACATCCCCGAACGTTTTAGCGTTCTCCATCGAGGCGTGCGTCTTCTTGAAATGGGCTCAGTGGAGCTGGGCGGTTCTGGCTGTATCTGTCCTGAAGCGGCCATGCTTAAAACTTTATTTACACATTTATTGTTTCGCAAAGACGATATTTTATTCCTTGATATGTACGCAGGCGTTGAACACCTCGGCCGCGCGACGGTTGACTTTGTTGATGCCATGCTTGTAGTTGTTGAACCAACGCGGCGCAGTCTCGGTACGGCGGCGCAAATCAAAAAACTGGCAAATGATATTGGTTTGACGCGTTTATATCTGGTGGGAAATAAAGTGCGAAATGAAGACGAAGCAAAATTTCTTGAAGCGGAATCACCAGACATGCCATTGCTCGGATACATGCCTGTTGATCTAAAAGTTCAAGAGGCTGATAGACTTGGAATCCCTGTTTATGACAATGTGGAGAGTTTAAGAACTGTGGCTCTGGAGATCAGCCAAAGAATGGATGAATTGACTAACAATGAGGCAGCGGGTTGACAACGACAATCGCATTAGCAGGCAAAGGCGGCGTTGGGAAGACCACAATTGCTGGAATGGTTATCAAATATCTTGCCCAGAATCAAACGGGCAGTATTCTTGCGATTGATGCCGACCCTTCATCCAATTTGAACATGGTGCTTGGTCTCGATCTCGAATGGACTGTTGGTGACATTCGCGAAGATATGCTGGCTCAGGTAAAGTCATCCCTGACTGAGGGCGGGGCGGCCATGGGTGTCATGCCGGGCGGAGCTAGCAAGCGCGAGTATCTCGATTATCACATTCGTTCTTCTCTGGCTGAGGGCTCACGCTTTGATCTGATCGCCATGGGACGCGGAGAGGGCCAGGGCTGCTATTGCGCCGTCAACTATAACTTGCGCGAAGTGATTGATTCATTGAGTAAACATTATGCATATGTTGTGATCGATAATGAAGCCGGCATGGAGCATCTCGCGCGCCGTACCACGCGTGATGTTCAACATCTGCTTATTGTCAGCGACCCAACCCAACGCGGACTGGTCGCCGCACAGCGGATCGCAGAGATGACCGGAGAGTTAAACATTAGAATCGAAAAAAGTCATTTGATCGTGAACCGTGTTCAAAGTAAGGAATTACCTGCTCCGTTAATATCAGAAATTGAAAAGATAAACGTCCCTTTGCTTGGAGTCATCCCAGCCAATACAGATCTAACCACCTTTGAGGTTTCAGGCAAACCCCTCATTGATCTTGGAGATGATTCGCCTGTCTATCAGGCTGTTGAGAAGATGATGGATACAATACTAAAATAAAATTCGTCAGCCGTTTTTCAACAAATCCGCCGATGGAAACCCCTTTCGAGTTCGACCCCCATCTCACCCCACAAATACCCTTATTAGGCAAAATCTGGCAAAATACCCTCTATTTATAGGCCTAAAGCCAACTGCCTTCTGCTTACTATTTCAGCCTATGACTTTCAATTCCCAAAATGGGGACTTCCGTCTCTTGCAAGAAGTAGTGAAATAATGGACAATTGGGATATCTGAAAAAGGAGACCCTATGACAAAACAGTTTGTCCCTACCAAGCTAAAACTTGTCCGTCCTGTTCCTTCGGATATTGACATCGCCCAGGCCTCGGACATCAAGCCCATCGCCCTGGTGGCCGAGGAAGTTGGAATTTTACCCGAGGAATTGGAATTTTACGGCCCTTATAAAGCCAAGGTGAAGCTTGAAATTCTTGAACGACTGAAGAATATTCCAAATGGAAAGTATGTTGACGTGACTGCCATCACTCCCACTCCTTTGGGCGAGGGCAAGACCACCACCACCGTCGGTCTTTCTCAGGCTCTGGGCGCTCATTTGGGCAAAAAGGTCTTCACCGCCATTCGTCAGCCTTCGCAGGGGCCCACCTTTGGCATCAAGGGCGGCGCTGCTGGTGGTGGTTATTCGCAGGTGATTCCGATGGAAGATTTCAACCTACATCTCACCGGCGATATCCACGCCATCACTGCCTCCAACAACCTGTGCGCTGCCGCCATCGACGCCCGCGTGTTCCACGAGAGCGAGCAGGATGATGGGAAACTCTTCAATGCCCTCTGCCCGCCTGACAAGCAGGGGCAGCGCAAGTTCTCCCCGTCCATGCTTCGGCGTCTGAATAAATTGGGCATTCCTAAGCTTGATCCGAACGAACTGACTCCCGAAGAGCGCAGTCGCTTCGCCCGCCTGGATATTGATCCAGCTTCTATTACCTGGCGTCGGACGGTCGATACCAACGACCGGTTCTTACGCGAAATTGAAGTCGGCCTTGGGCCTGAAGAAAAAGGTAAAACCCGCCGGACCGGGTTCGACATCACCGTAGCGAGTGAGATCATGGCCATCCTGGCGCTGACCAATGATCTGCGCGACATGCGCGAACGTCTCGGACGAATGGTAATCGGCACGGACCGAAAGGGTGGCGCCGTCACCGCCGAAGACCTGGGCGTGGCGGGCGCCCTCACCGTCCTGATGAAGGATGCCATCAAGCCCAATCTGATGCAAACTCTGGAGGGGACACCTGCTCTAGTCCACGCCGGACCATTCGCCAACATTGCCCACGGTCAGTCGTCCATCATTGCCGACCGCATCGCTCTCAAGTTGGTCGGTCCCGAGGGATATGTGATCACCGAGTCCGGATTTGGCGCGGATATTGGCATGGAGAAATTCTTTGATATCAAATGCCGCTACTCCGGCCTCATCCCGCAGGTGGTGGTTTTGGTCGCTACCGTGCGCGCCCTTAAAATGCATGGCGGCGGCCCGAAGGTGGTGGCGGGTAAACCCCTTGCTCCCGAATACACCGAAGAAAACCTCGATCTGTTGCGCAAAGGTCTGCCCAACATGGCCCGCCACATCAAGAACGCCCTGAAATTTGGCGTCAATGTGGTGGTGGCTGTCAACTCCTTCTCCAACGATACACCCGCCGAAGTGGAGATCGTCCGGCAGGCGGCGTTCGAAGCGGGAGCGATGGACGCGGTCGTTTCCACCCACTGGATGGACGGCGGCGCAGGCTCGCTCAAGCTGGCCGAGGCGGTGGTCAAGGCGGCCGATAAGCCCAACCAATTCAAGTTCCTGTATCCTCTGGAACTGTCGATCCGCGAAAAACTGGAGATCGTTTGCAAGGAGATCTATGGCGCAGCCGGCATAGAGATCCTGCCCGAAGCCCAGGCCAAGATTGACCTCTACACCAAACTCGGCTTCGATAAACTGCCGTTGTGCATGGCAAAAACCCATCTTTCATTCAGCCACGATGCCGCAATCAAGGGCGCACCCAACGGTTTCACAGTCCCTGTGCGCGACATCCGCGCCTCGGTCGGAGCGGGCTTCCTTTATCCGCTTCTGGGCGAAATGCGCACCATGCCCGGTCTGCCCACCCGCCCGGTTTTCTACGACGTGGATTTGGATCTGGATACCGGCAAGGTGCTCGGCTTGTTCTAACCGTCATTCCCATAAGGGGCTGTCTGGCAAGAAACTCCAAACAGCCTCTCAAATGGAATAAAGTGACGAGAAATAGCAAGGGAAAGAAATTGGTGGCTTAAACAGCCGCCAATTTTTTCTTATTATGGGCAATGCTCACCAACATCCACTCGGTATTTACCTTTTCCTGACCTCGTAGATGGAATCTACGGAAGCCCATGTTATGTTTTACGATCCCAAACACCGTCTCCACCTCGATGGAACGTGCGGATCGCAAGCACTGCCCCTGCTCACTGGTGAGGTTGGCTCTGGCCTAGCGGCGATATTCCAATAAGCAAAAACTTATCCGGATCTTGCGGTTGCCTTTCGTTTTGCTTCTAAGCGGTTTGAGCGGACATTGGCTGCATTGGTCGCATTCAAAATTACGTCGGTCGGTTCGATACCCATTTTCTGTGGTGTAACGGGAAGTATACTGAAAGTGCAGCCGCAGGTGGGCTGGACAGATAAATTCGTCTTTATCCGGGTCATAACAAAAGTTCTCGGCTCGAAACTGGTGTTTGCGAATAAAAGGTATTGTACTTGACGAAGTTCCCCAGCCCGGGTTGTTCCAGATAAGCAATTTTCTTCACCGCCATAGCCTGCACCCGTCCCCTCGTTTTGGGGTAGGCGTCCCAACTGGGGAGGCATTCTTTCTAAATGGGGAGTGAGACAGGATGTGTCCCCTGCCCGTCCGTGCACACCATACCCGACGACAAACTGGCACTCGGTTCCGATCTGCACATTGTAGGTCGGTTTTGGCCACGGTCGTTCCGCTAACTCCAAACCATTGACCCCCTTGGACCAGTGTATAATTCTTCAAAGAGATGAATAGGAGAACACATGGCGATCGAATGGAATTACGAGATAATGACAACCGGATCATCAGAAATTGACGAGGAGCACAAGGAATGGATCCGTCGATTCAACCAATTCGACGATGCCGTAGTTAACAGGCAAGGAGTTGAGGTGATCAATGATTCTCTTCAATTCTTTTTATCATATTCCAAATCCCATTTTCCTCACGAAGAGGCCTTTATGGAACAATACAAATGTCCCGTTGCTGCGTTGAATCGAGCTGAACACGGTCGATTTCGGGAAAAACTTCTAGCGCTGGAAACCTGGGTTCGGTCTGAGGGCCCGAGTTTAGTGGAAGTAATTGGGCTTAAAGGGGATATGGAGCAATGGCTGGTAAATCATATATGCAAAATTGACACGCAACTGCGCACCGTGGTCAATCCCAAGATTACACCGCGAACATCCTCTAATTCTTAAAATCCTCAAGAAGAGCATTCTTTTTCTCGTGGTTGGCGCGTTAATCGTGGATACTTGGATTGTTTCAACTTTTGCCCTTCCCGCCGTATCAACCCTTAATTCGTTAGGCAGCCTGCAACTCCACAATATAAACTATGTTTTGTCTATATCCAATCAAAGGTGAAATATGATCCGAATATTTTTGGCATCCATCATACTGATGCTTGGGCTGGCTGGCTGCAATCTGCCAGGAGCTCCCGGTGGAGGAATAACAACCACCCCGACCGATGATGTGCAAATCATTGGCCAGACTGCCGAAGCGACAGGGGTAGCCACATCCACACCCAACGCCATCCTCCCCGTCCCAGTCAGCTCAATCCAAATTGAGGGAGTGCCGTACAAAGCATATCAAATTCCTAGTGACCCATTCCGGTTCGTTTGCCAGGAGCCCTGCCCGCTTGATCTGCAATACATTTTCGCAGAATATGCCGGCTTTCGCCTCGCCCATGCCATGCTGATCACATTGACCGGAGTTGATACCCTGATCGAGCTGCAGCCAGTGGACATGCATTTGGTATTCGAAGACAGTATATGCAGTGAACTCCCAGGTGGGCATGCCTATATATATTCTCTCACGCGAAAGGCCTACACCTGCACCGATGGACCCGGGTATTACCCCACCATCGAGGAGAAGATTCGGATGGCGGCTCAGCCCGATGGACAATATTTTCCTCTTCACGAATACATGCACACGATTTTCTTTGGGAGAATCTCAGGGAAAGCAGGGAATTTCCAGGATTATAAAGCTGAGTTTTTTCACGATTTTGTAGTGCCGCTTCCCTCTTATGCTATCGGGATTTTAGACGATGCCGGATTCTGTTCCTACCGCGACCGACTTCCTCCCGGGGACTATGACGGATGGTTGATCTCTGAACTCTGCCGGCAAAATGGTTTCCAATTGACGCACCTGGCTCTTAGTCTGATCGAGTTGGACAAATTATATCAATCCGGCGCAGGCCAGGTTTATCAGGAAGGGTACGAACATCCTGTGCCGAGCGTCGCACAATTCCGTGACATCCTCAACCGTTTGCTGGGTAGCGACACAACTCATGCCTTTGCCGATGCATGCTGGCCTCCCGAGTTATTTGGCAACAGTTATAGTATTTCTCCTGCCTGTCTCATCATATCGACAGTAGGTACTGCAACACCGGTTAAATGACGGTCACTAATCAATTGCGCACCGCGAGAATCAGCAACGGAATACCCAACTCCTACAAACGCTCAAAGCACTCATATTGCTTATCGATCTATTAATATGATTATGCCCATTCAAATTCCCGGAATACAAATATGGGTTGAAGCTGTTCTTCCCTCCTGACAAATCAGTACTATTGTTCTAAAATTTGCCCAGGCAAGGGACGGCCGCAAGCCCCGTCCCTTTTTATGTTTAACCCACGCGCCGTCCCTAGCTCCGTCCTCGACTCAGTCTCCACCTCCTTCCTTCTGGAACTTCTGAGCCATCGGATACATCTGGTACCTCTTCTACCTCCTGCCTTCTGCTCATAAGAAGTAATAAATGACAGACTAACCTCCTCCAGCTAACCGTCCCAACGTGGTGCCCCGCGCGGCAAGACCAATGCCCTCAAACATGGCTTTGATTCACATTGGTTCACCCGCAAGGAACGCAAACGCCTCGATCGTGTTCCCGATGGGTGAACTCAAAGACGAAGAAACCAGCCTCAACATCCTGGTCAACCATATCTTCGCCTCTATGTCAACGAAGAAATAAGGAGTATCGAGAACTGCAGAAGAGATCGTATTTGTTCCTCTTTTTTTCCCATCAGCAGCAACCTTTTCTTACCTTCCTCTTACAACCCCATGCTATAATCCGCCCGAAAGGGATTTTTCATGCTCCAGAAATTTGTCAAAACCTTCGGGGGCGACCCCAATAAACGCGAGATCGAAAAGACCACCGACCTGGTCGGGCAGATCAACGCCCTCGAGCCTGAATTCGAAGCCCTGAGCGATGAGGCTCTGCACATCAAAACAGATGAGTTCCGCCTCCGGCTTACAACCGAATTGGATGGTCTCGATAACGGGAAGGAACGCCTGGATATTGAGAAGGCCGTCCTGGATGAGATCCTGCCCGAAGCTTTTGCGGCGGTCCGCGAAGCCGCCAAACGCACCATCGGTCAGCGCCATTACGATGTTCAGCTCATTGGCGGGATCGTTCTGCACCAGGGCAAGATCGCCGAGATGCGCACCGGCGAAGGTAAGACCCTCGTTTCCACCCTCCCCCTCTACCTGAACGCGCTGACCGGCCGCGGCATCCACCTGGTGACGGTCAATGATTACCTAGCCCGCCGTGATGCCCGCTGGATGGGCGCCATTTACCATTTCCTGGGGCTGTCGGTCGGTATCCTGCAGATGGCCGCTGCCACCGAGAACGGTAAGAAGGCCTTCCTGTACGACCCGCAGAAAGAGTCCCCGCATGAAGACCAGGATGAGATGCGCCTGGTGGAGCGTCGCGAAGCTTATACCGCCGACATCACCTACGGTACCAACTCCGAGTTCGGCTTCGACTACCTGCGCGATAATATGGTTTACCGTCTGGAGGATAAGGTACAGCGCGGCCACCACTACGCCATCGTGGACGAGGTGGACAACGTACTGATCGATGAAGCCCGCACACCTCTAATTATCTCCGGCCCGGCCTCCGGGGATGTGGGCTGGTACGCCAAGATGGCGACACTCGTCCGCCGGTTGAAACCCGAGGATTACGAGGTCAGTGAAAAAGACCACAGCGTTGCCATGACCGAGATTGGCACTGCCCATATGGAACAATTGCTGGGCCAGCCGCTGCGCGACCCCGACCTGCCCGAAGATGTGACCCCCGAACAGGCCCACCTGCTGGGTTTCCTGGAGCAAGCCATGCGCGCCCAGCATCTTTTCAAGCGTAACAAGGATTACCTCGTGCAAGGTGGCAAGGTCCTGATCGTGGACGAATTCACCGGCCGCCTGATGCCGGGTCGGCGCTGGAGCGATGGTTTGCACCAGGCCGTAGAAGCCAAGGAGGGCGTGCGAGTGGAACCGGAGAACGTGACCTACGCCACGATCACCCTCCAAAATTATTTTCGCATGTACACCAAGCTGGCCGGCATGACCGGTACGGCCCTGACCGAGGCCGAAGAGTTCGACAAGATCTACAAACTGCCGGTCCTGCCCATCCCCACCAACCTGGAATTCCAGGCCTTCGGGTCCGAGGCCTCACTAGTGGAGGTCAAGGCCAAGGACGAGCAGGGGTACTCGTACGCTTACTTCGCTCGCCACGATGACCCTGGGCAGGAGGTGGTCTTCTGGAGACGCAAGGATTACCCGGATATAATCTATCGCAGCGTGGAAGCCAAATTGCGTTCACTGGTACGCGAGATCGTCGTGTTCCACAGCATGGGTCGCCCGATCCTGGTCGGCACCACCTCGGTGGAGGGTTCGGAACGTCTGTCGAGCCGCTTGCGCGCTGAACCGGTCCGCCGCCTGTTGCAGATCCTGCTGCTCCGCCAAGTGTGGCTGGAAAAGAACGATCGCATCGAGGATGGGCGCATTATCCCGGAACTTGAAGCGCTCAATAAACCAATTGACCAGGCGCGCCCTGAAGACCTTCGTCCGCTGGCTAAGGAACTTGGTCTCTCCCTCAACCCTGAAGAACAGGCCAACTTGGCGCGTCTGTGCGAGATCTTGGGGCTGAAAGAATCGGATGAAAACCGGCTGAAGACAGTCCTCCAGGGGGGCGTCCCTCATCAGGTCCTGAATGCTCGCAAGCACACCGAGGAAAGCCAGATCATTGCCGGGGCGGGTGCCTTCGGCGCGGTGACCATCGCCACCAATATGGCCGGGCGTGGCGTGGACATCAAATTGGGCGGCGACCTGGCGGAACAGGTCATTTCAGCCGTGGCGCGTGTACTGCGCAAGGCCGGGTACAAGGACCCATACGACATGTCTCTGCAGGAACGCCGTGAAGCCCTGCAAAAGACCGACTCAGCTCTCTTCAGCATCTACGACGCCGAAGTCAAACACTTCATGCAATATTTTGAAGATATGGAACGTGTGCGCGCACGTGGCGGCCTGCACGTCATCGGCTCCGAACGTCACGAAGCCCGGCGGATCGACAACCAGCTGCGCGGCCGTGCCGCCCGCCAGGGCGATCCCGGCTCGTCGCGCTTCTTCCTGTCCCTCGAAGACGACCTGATGCGCATGTTCGGCGGAGAACAAGTGAAGGGCGTGATGGAGCGCTTCAAGATTGACGACGATTACCCCATGCAGCACCGCATGGTTACCAACATGATCGAACAATCGCAGCACAGGGTGGAAGGCTCCAACTTCGATGTCCGCAAGCACCTGCTCGAATACGATGATGTGCTCAATGCCCAGCGCCAGCGCATCTACGATCAACGCAACCGGGTCTTTGAGAAGGAAGACCTGGTCGATGATGTGAACGAACTACTTGCACAGGAAGTCCAGCGCAGGGCCGAGGAAGTTATCGCCAGCGATGAAACCTGGCGCTTCCTGGCCTGGTTGGATCAGGTCCAGCCACCCTTCAACACCCCCAACGGCTTCTTTCCATCCTATACTTACAAACTCCTTTTGGACGAACTCAATGCATCCTCTGCAGACCTGCCAACTGCTCTGCACGACTTGGCAACCCGCGCCCTCCAGGCTGACCAGGTTCACTTCATCAACACCGTCCTGGAACAGATTGACCATACGGGTGAGAACCTGCAACCCCAGGTTGAAGAGCGCATCAATTCGCTGGATACTTCCCTGGAAGGTTTGGCCGATAATCTCGAAAATGAGACCCGCCGCCCGAATGTCATCCTGGATGAACTCTCCGGGTTGGTGCGCGTCCCCTTTCGGCTGGATTCGACCCGCTTGGCACAACTGGCAACCGACCCGAAAGACCTGTCGGAGGAATTGCACTCCCAAGTGGAGGCCTATGTCACCTCCACAAATATCACCCGTCTCATCAATACCATCGAATTCCGCCTGGGGGAATCTCTCGGGCTGAACGTTTCCGAACTGCAAGACTTCCCGTGGGAGGATTTGGCTGGCAATATCGAAGAACGCCTCCGGCAAGTGTTGCTCGGGCGCGAAGAAAAATTGCTCGGGGTGGACGGGCAAATTGTCCGTGATATCGAATCTGCCCGCGAGCGTCGTCCGGAGAGCGATGACCAGGCCAGGTACCACCTGCTTGTGCTGATTGCTCAGGGCACCAGCACTTCCTTCGACACGAAAACCCATCGCCAGGTGCGGCAGATCTTCACTCGCTTGAATTATGCCCATCTGGCTGGGGAGCTGCTGGCAAATGGATCTACTGCCTCCCTGGCAGAGGATGTACTGGAGCACTTGCAACAGGCGCAAGAGGCCCAGCGGCATGCCTGGGGCCAGAGCGAATTGACCCGCCTGGGTGAAAACGCTCCGGAGCTTCCTGCGCAGGAAGTTGGCCGCCGTGTGCAGAATCAGATTTACCGCCAGGTACTGCTGGGTGCCATCACCGAACTCTGGGTGGATTACTTGACACGGGTCGAGGCGCTGCGCGTTTCCATCGGGTTGGAGGCCTATGCCCAGAGCGATCCACTGGTAAAATATAAAAGTCGGGCTTCGGACATGTTTCAGGCTCTGCTGGCCGATATCCGTGCCGGAGTCATCGGGCGAATATTCCTATATCAACCCCGCGGCGCCGCAGCCCAGGTCGAAACTATAGCAGATCCAAGGTCCGAACCCGCTGCAACGCCTGTTCCAGCCCAAAGAACCGACAAAAAGCGGAAACGACACAGGCACTAGTGGATAATTCGAACGATTTCTACAAGAGCTTGCCCAAGGTGGAACTTCACCGTCATCCTGAAGACTCACTCCGTCTCAAGACGTTGGTGGAAATTGTCTGCTCTTTTGGGATTACTGTTCCCAACAGTACCGGCCGTTTGCGCGCTGATGTCCAGGTACAGAAAAGCGAACCCTTCACCTATCAGAATTTTCTGGCAATATTCTTCCCTGCGCATGTTCTACCTCTCGCCCGAGATCATTCTACGGGTTACACACGAATCCGTCGAAGACGCCGTCCAGGACTATGTCTGCTATCTTGAACCGAGCTTTACACCGGTGGCTTTAAGCCACGCTGGGCGGTTCTCGCTGGGTGATGTGATGGACTGGGTTTGCGAAAGCGCCAACCAAGCCGCCATGAAATTGGGATAAGTGTCAGGTTGATTGCTTCGGTCAACCGTCATGAATTCGCGTGGAATTGGCCAACCAAGGGACCTGTCTGGCCGCCGCCCGGTTCGGAAGCGGCCTGTTGGGCCGGGAACGAAGTTGAGTTTTCTGCGCTGCCTTTCCTGGGAGTTTTCAAAGAAGCCCAACACTCCGGACAAAAACTGACCCTGCATGCCGGGGAATGGGCGGGAGCGGACAATGTGTATGAGGCGCTGGAGACGTTCAATACCGATCGCATCGGCCACGGTGTGCGAATGATGGAAAACCCGAATACGGTGGCATTGGCGCGGGAAAGCGGTCTTGCTTTCGAGGTTGTCGTAACAAGCAATTACCAGACCGGCGTAGTTAAATCCATCCTGGAACACCCCTTCATGGAAATGCTGAACGGGGGGCTGAACCTTGCCATCGGCACTGATAACCCATCTATCTTGCGAGTTCCCCTGACCGACGAATACCATCTTATTTTTGGGAAGACCTGGAAATGGAGCACAAACTCCTCAAAGAACGCCTCCTGGCGGCAGGACACGCCAGTTTTCTGCCGGAAACCGATCACGATGAACTGATTGAGCAACTTCGTATTGAATTGAGCCTCTGAAGGAGATTGACATGCCACAAAATTATTTCAAGTCTCGTGATGTTCTGCGTGTTGGGAATAAGAATTACACCATTTTCCGTCTCGACGCGCTGGAAAAAGCCGGGTTGACAAAACTAAACCGCCTGCCTTTTTCCATCCGCATCATGCTCGAGGCAGCGCTTCGCCAATGCAATGACCGCGAGATCACGCAGGAAGATGTCAGGCACATTGCTGCCTGGACCCCTACCGCCCCCAATTCCGGGGTGAATGGAGGGGGAAGCCGGCCCGGTATTCCCTTTCTGCCTGCTCGGGTGGTGATGCAGGACTTCACAGGCGTCCCGGCTGTTGTGGATCTTGCAGCCATGCGCGCAGCTGTCGCCCGCCTCGGCGGCGACCCGAAGAAGATCAATCCGCTCGTGCCCGTAGACCTGGTAATTGACCACTCGGTTCAGGTGGATTTCTTCGCCACCGCTGACTCTTTGCAGCGCAATGCCGAGATGGAGTTCCAACGCAACGGCGAACGCTACGAGTTCCTCAAGTGGGGGCAAAAGTCTTTCAGCAATTTCAGGGTTGTCCCACCTGCCACCGGCATCATCCACCAAGTGAATCTGGAATACCTGGCTCAGGTCGTGCTGACCAGGAAAGAGTCCTCAGGGACCTCGGAACTCTTGTTCCCGGATACGCTGATCGGCACCGATTCGCACACCACAATGATCAACGGCTTGGGTGTGGTCGGTTGGGGCGTGGGCGGTATCGAGGCCGAAGCCGTGATGCTCGGCCAGCCGATGGATATGCTTCTACCAGATGTAATCGGCTTCAAACTCCATGGAAAACTCAATGACGGCTTGACTGCCACCGATCTGGTGCTCACCATTACGCAGATGCTGCGCAAAAAGGGCGTTGTGGACAAGATCGTCGAGTTCTTCGGCCCCGGCCTGGACAGTTTGTCGCTGCCGGACCGCGCCACAATTGCCAACATGGCTCCCGAATATGGAGCGACGATGGGCTTCTTTCCGGTAGATCGTGAGACGCTTCGATATATGAAGCTGACCGGTCGCCCGGCAGAGGTCATCGAACGGACTGAAGCCTACTGCCGCAACCAGGGACTATTCCGCGAAGCGAACACTCCGGACCCGGAATTTACCGGCACGCTCGAACTTGACCTGGGGTCTGTGGTGCCCTCTTTAGCCGGGCCCAAACGCCCTCAAGACCGGGTGGCCCTCATTGATATGAAATCCGTATTCCAAAAGGCGCTGACCGCGCCGGTCAAGGAACACGGCTACGAACTCAAACCAGAAGCGGTGAAGCGCAAAGCAAGGGTTGGCACCAACGGTGGTTCCTACGAAATCGGGCACGGTGCGGTAGTCATTGCGGCCATAACCTCCTGCACCAATACCAGCAACCCGTCCGTTATGGTCGCAGCGGGATTGGTCGCTAAAAAGGCTGTCGAGAAAGGGCTGGCCGTCAAGCCATATGTCAAGACCAGCCTGGCTCCCGGCTCACGCGTTGTCACTGATTATCTCAAGCTGGCCAACCTGCTGGAACCTCTGTCCAAACTGGGCTTCAACGTCGTTGGCTATGGCTGCACCACCTGCATTGGCAACAGCGGGCCGCTGCCAGGGGAGGTCGCCAAAGCCATTTCCGGGTCTGATCTGGTTGCAACAGCGGTTATCTCGGGCAACCGCAACTTCGAAGGGCGCGTCCATCCTCAGGTGAAGGCGAATTACCTGGCATCGCCGCCGTTGGTGGTCGCCTACGCTCTCGCCGGTACTGTGGACCTCGACCTTTCCAGCGAACCTATTGGCGTGGGCAAGGACGGGCCGGTCTATCTTAAAGATGTCTGGCCAACGACGCAGGAAGTAGCCGAAGTTGTATTATCGAGTGTAAGCACCAGCATGTTTTCCGACAAGTATGCCAGTGTATTCGAAGGTTCGAACATGTGGAAGGATATCAAGGTGGCCGAAGATGATTTGTACCAGTGGAACGAAGCCTCCACCTATATCCAGCATCCTCCTTTCTTCCAGTCGCTGAGCCTGGATGTGCCGGATACCACCGATATCCAAAGTGCCCGCGTGCTGGCCCTGCTCGGGGACTCGATCACTACCGACCACATTTCCCCCGCCGGTAACATTGCCGCCGACAGTCCTGCTGGCAAGTTCTTACAGGAGAGCGGCGTGCAGGTGCGGGACTTCAACTCTTACGGTTCGCGGCGTGGGAATGACCAGGTTATGGCACGTGGTACGTTTGCAAATATCCGCCTGAAAAACTTTATGGTTGCCCCCAAAGAAGGCAACTTGACCAGGTTTCAGCCCTCCGGTGAGGAGATGAGCATCTTCGATGCAGCCATGAAATATAAGGCTGAGGGGATCCCGGTGATCGTGCTGGCAGGCAAGGAATACGGCACCGGCTCCAGCCGCGACTGGGCCGCCAAAGGCCCCATGCTGCTGGGAGTAAAGGCCGTGATTGCCGAGTCGTTCGAACGCATCCATCGCTCCAACTTGGTGGGGATGGGCGTGCTACCACTGCGCTTTTTGGACGGTCAAAACATCGAGTCTCTTGGAATAAAAGGCAATGAGGACTTTGGTATTGAGGACTTGAACGACAAAATGACACCAAGAAGAATCGTCACCGTGAAAGCCAGGAAGCCAGACGGCAAAGAGACTATTTTCAAGGTTCAAGCCTTGCTGAACACCGATGTGGAAGTCAATTATTTTCGCAACGGTGGGATCTTGCATACTGTATTGCGCAATCTGGTGAAATAGTCAGGACCTTTTGGAATTCCTATGACGGAGCGAAAGGTCTAGTAAACTACCACCGCCAAAGGCGGTGGCCTTGGAACATTGCGCCTGGAAGGCGCGCTCTTACTTTGGTTGTTAATCGAACAACTTACCTTGCACAATTTCAGCTTGCTTTTCCTGCTTTTCTTGCCATTGTACGTATTTGCGTATCTTCTCTTCGTCCAATCCTAGCGTACTCACACAGTAACCTCTCACCCACAGATGACGCCCCCAATATCGTCGCCCCAGACTCCCCTGCTGTTGGAATAGTCGCAATGCCAGCTTCCCTTTCAGGTATCCCATGAACTCCGATACTGCTTATGTCGGTGGAATTATCACCACCAGATGCACATTCTCAGGTTGCATATTCAATTCCAGCACTTCTACCTGTTCTTTCTGCTTGCACAATTGATACACTTCTTGCTTGGCATATTCTCCAATCGCATCCTTGAATATTCGGTATCGGTACTTCGGACAAAACACAACATGATTCTTGCACTCGTAGAGCGAATACAGTGGATGAGACTCTATAGACACGGAAAGGGGTCACGTAAGGTGGACTCCTTTCTTAAGGTTGTTCAAGAATCTGGGGTGATAATGCATGATAATAAAAGCAACGAGACCGGAATGATATTCATCGGTCTCGATTCGTTCTCCTTGTTATCTATCCAACTTTTTCGAAGAATTCATCCTGCAACCGTTTGGCATCTTTGTCTTCCTTTATGGTCCGGATGGTCTTTGCCAGAGCGCGAGACCGGTCGGCAAACCAGGCTTCGCCTTTTTGGACACTGGCAAGACGGCCGTCACCGCAATAATGGGTCGGATGGTCCGCATACCACCAGATTCCAACATCGGTTTCCTGGTCGCGAAGTGGTTTGAGCCGTTCCCGCGGCATACCTTCACCATCGGTGGGAAGACACTCGGGCATAACCAGATCGGGTCGAATGGCGAGGATCATACTTGTCTCACGCTCACCGGCGTGGCCATCGATGACCGTTTCCCATTGGGAGGCGGTTGAGGATCCGTCGGCCAAGTATGCCGGCTGTGGGATGTAGACGACATAATCACGCCGGCTGGCAAGCTGGATCTGAGCAAAGTAGTGAATCAAGTGGTCATTGCCCCCGTGGGCATTGACGATGACAATCTTTTTCAACCCGTTGCGGGCAATTTCGCGGCAGGTATTTTCCAGAAGACGGATGGTCAATTCCGGTTCGATACCGATCGTACCGGGTACATGCCGCGCTTCGAGGATCTGGGTGAAGATGAAGTCTGGGAAAATCACCGCCGGTTCAAGGGTGGTGGTGCGGCGGCAAAGTTCACGGCCAATGAACATATCGGTGCCAAGAGGCAGGTGATGTCCATGACGTTCTATGCACGAGAGCGGCAGCAAACAAACACTTTCCGCCTGTTTGATTGCCTCAGGAAACTGGTCTCCGGTCAAATCTTCCCAATACATAGGCTTAACCTTTCAATTTCTTGGGATTTTCTGTGTCGCATAGATAATTAAGGGGAGATGGGCGGACAAAACCACCGAGCTCCCTGATATCTTTCCTAATACCGCATGATTTTCAATAGACTCAACCTTTCTCAAAAAAGGAAACGCTTTCGATGTGAAAGGTCTGAGGGAACAAGTCGAACGGCGTAACCTGGACCAACCGGTAGCCCCCTGCAATGAGCCAGGCCGCGTCCCGCGCCAGCGTGGATGGATCACACGACACATATGCGATCTCCATCGGGGCGCGCAACAGGAGCTCGTCCAAGCTGCGTTTCTCCAGACCAGAACGCGGCGGGTCGACGATAATAATGTCGGGATTCACATCCAGAGCGGGAAGCGCATCTTCCGCGAGAGCTTCATAGAGTTCGACTGTATCGAATTCGTCCAGGTTGACCGCGAAATCCTCGCATGCCGATAGGGATGACTCTATCCCGATCAGCCGCCCAACGCGCGATGCGAAGAAGACGCTGAACAATCCGACACCACAGAAGACATCCAACATAGTAGTCGCTGGCGAGACCCGCAAATGTTCGAGCAAGTGCGATGCCATTTTTTCAGCCATTTCAGTATTGACCTGGAAAAACGAGGCCGCAGAGACGTGAAACAACCGGTTATAAACGATCATATTCAGGTGGTCCTCTCCTGCCAACACGACCACATCGTTGTCAGTTATGTGAACCACCGAGAGATTGGCTTCAAGTTCCAGTTCAGGTGTCTCGGGGGATTCGGATTCCAGTACCAACATGGTCTCATTATCCGCACCCAGACGCAGGGAGACACGCTCCAGAACGAGGCGAGGATCAAATTCAAGCCTGGGCCAGAGGAGATTGAGAGGCAGTTCAGGCAGGTGGCATTCGCTTATAGGGATAACGTTCCGGCTATGGGCGTCGATGTAACCCAATTTCCCGTTGCGTGTCAAATGGAACTGGACGTGGTTGCGGTAATTCCATTCGGTTGAAGAAGGAATAATCGGCGCCACCGGCGGATTCTCGATCTTGCCGATGCGCCTCAACTGGTCACACAGGATTACTGTTTTGGTGGTTAACTGCGCTTGATATGGTAAATGCTGGTAATGACATCCCCCGCAAACACCAAAATGCTTGCACTTTGGCACAATCCGCTCTGGTGCCGGTTCCAATACCTCGACCAGGTCAGCGCGCACGTATTTGCGCTTCTCATTCACGCTATGGATGCGAACCGTTTCACCGGGTAAAGCAAAGGGAACAAAAACGGCGCGCCCATCGGGGAGTCGTCCAAGGGCATTACCGCCGTAAGTCAGCTTTTCCAGTTTAACAATCAGCAATTCAGAGGTCATGGAGGCCGCGGGGACAAGACATCACCCTATGGATGCCTTGTCCCCTAAAAGCTTATTTTACAAACAGAGCGATTAGTTGGTTCTGGAAAATTGCCAGCACAATCAGAATGGCGAAGAACGTACCGGCCAGGAGGCCAATACGTTTCAGGTCGCGCTTAATAATGCTGTAATCCGGATTGAACTCGGTGGCTTTCGCCGTGATGGAAGAGACATGGCGGGGAGCCTGACGTTTGTTTTTCTTGCTCATAGAATCTCCTAAGGATTTTGAAGCTGCGCAAACACTACAATGCGTTTGTTATCAACCATATATGGGTAGCAACTGATGAGTGTTACGGTTGGATCGCTGGTGGAGTTCATCACTTCCACCTGACTTGGCTCGACAATACGTGTTTCGGTTACGAGGTAAATATACTGCTGCTGCATTGTATATAGGATGACCTGGTCGCCGGGTTGGAGTTTATCCAGGTCTCGGAAGACCTCGCCGAAAACATCATCATGCCCGGCCAGAACCACATTACCATTCTCGCCGGGGTTGGCGGAACCAAAGTGCTGTCCAACGCCTTTTTTTAACTGCTCCCAGCCGTCTCCCTGCACGATAGGCCAATTCAGGATGCCAATCGCCTTAATGTCAATCTGCATGGCTTGCTGCGGTCCAGGTGTAGGCACCGGCAGGTTCGCCAGCGATTGCACGAGCGGGCGCAGGTGTTCCGGGATTTCGGCCTCGTTAAACTGCGCGCCGCCGGCCGCGGATGGCGGTGTATGCCCGCTGGGAAGGACAACCGCCGTGATGAGCGGGGTGGAGGTAGGTGTATCCTGGCGCAAGGCAGCGACGACTTCCTGATTTAAAGTGCGCAGCAAACCGAAGCCGTTAAAAAGGACCCCGGCCAGCCCGAGAACTGCCAGGACTTCCACGCTGAGCAAGAGACGGTCGAAGAAGCGCCGCTTCGACGAAAACAGGTCGAGACTTCCGGAACCCGCCTCCTGACCCTCTATCGGAGGCTGGGTACGCCATTCGTCGAGAGCAGCCGGGGGCAGGTCTGGTGCAAGGCGGACAGCTCGGCCTGTGCGGCGGAAACCCTCCAGCCGTCTCTGGCGTGAGTCGTGGCGCTTGTCCAATAGCAGACGGCGCAGGTCCTGTTCCGAAAATTCTTCCTGTTGTTTCGGATTTGTCACGGGCGTGATTATACCGCACCTGCCGCGCCGTTTTCGGGCGGAAGAATTGGATGCGCCAGCGCGTCAAATTGCGTTTATAATGAGTTTACCCATTCACCTGTGCTGGTAAGACTTTCACAGGCTTTTTTCCCCAAGAAGGAGGTTGCTATGGCTTTCAGTTATATCAACAAACGTGGTGTTACATATTTTTTACATGCAAGGAGTACTACTACAAAAACTGGTAAAACCCAGACACTCTTCTTCTTCTCGAAGGAAAAGAAGGCCGGTGTTCAGGAGGTTGTTCCCCCCGGTTACAAAGTGAGCGAAACGGTGAATGGCCTGCCAGTGCTGAAGAAAGCCTGATTTAGGAATATTATCAAAGGCTCCCCAAACGGGGAGCTGATTTTTTTAAGGGACTATCATCGCAGGGTTAAAACATGGTTGGTAATCCCCACCAACGATAAGGACATAATTCATATCCACTTGCATGGGGGCGGTGACGAAGGCTTCCGGGGGCAGGCCAAGTACGGTCAATAGCGAACCGGCACGGCTCAAGTCGGGAGTAACAGCCAGATCATAGAGCAGGGAATTGATATAGTCTTGCCGGTCGGCGATGGCGAGACGGGTGTCATAACCAACATAGTTTAGGCGCTCGGCAGCAAGTGAGTCCCAACCGGGGTTTATTGTTCCGTTGCGGACTTCGACGGTCAGCAATTCCACCTCGGCAGTGCGGGGTGCGGGCGAGAGAGCTTGCTGAAGCATGGACTGGATGGCTGGTCCGTTGGGAAGCAAAACGCTGGCCCCGCCGGGTGTCATCCAGCTGGTAACTAGCTCCCGACCGATGTAGTAACTGCGAATATCAGCATTGTTTAGATGTAATGCCAGCGGGGCGAGTTGCAGGAGGTCTGCCAGAGTCAGGTCAGTGATGATCGCTGAACTGAAATCGTTGTAGAGTTGCGGAATTTTGCTGATCGAACCGGTTTGGAGGGATCGCATGTATAAGGCGCGCAGCACTTCCTGCGAGCGACGGCCGCGGTCAAAATCACTTGATCTCTTGCGAGAACGGGCGTACCACAGTGCCAGATCACCGTCCATGTGGACGACACCCGGGCCGACGGTGTAGAGCGTCCAGTTGTTTTCGTTGTTCGGGTCATAGCTGGGGTCAATCAGGTGCCAGTCGGTATACGAGCAAAATACCGGCACGTCAATCCCGTCCAATGTATCCACAATGCGGCGGAAGCCATCGAAGTCCACAATTGCAAGTTCGTCAATGCTGAGCCCCAGGTTGTACAGGATAGTGTCTTTAAGCAGGGCAAAGCCTCCACCAGGATAATTGTACATCTCGCCGTACTCGTAGGCCGCATTGACGCGGTCCATGCCGACAGTTGGGATGTAGACATACAGGTCGCGCGGGACCGAGATGAGCGCCACCTGCCCAGACCCGGGGTGGATTACGGCAATGATGATGGTGTCAGTCCGGAAATAGGTCTGACCTGGGCGCTTATCGGAGCCGAGCAAGAGGAACGTGACCGTATCATTGTCGGTCAAGGTCAGAGACGGGTCTGGTGCGTAGGGTGGAATATAGAATGACTGTGGCGTTGTCGTGCTAGGTAGCAATGCATTGGGATCGAAGGTGGCCTCCAGCGGGAGTGGCGTGTCAACAAAGGCGGGTGAAGAGTCAAGGGTTTCGGTTACAGCGATTGGTTGGAAGGGGGTTGCAGTGGGCGTCGCATCGGCTGGCACGGTGACCAGGTACATGGTCGTTGGCGTAGCGAGAGGCGCAGCCGGCTGGGCTGCACAGGCGGAAACCATTATCAGGAGCAAGCAACCGATATTGATAATTCGGGAATGCATTGAGAAAAGTGAAATTAATATCCCTGCTAAAGAGTCATAACGGGGTTGCAGCCTGAGAGGTTGGTGTGAACTATGGTGTGGCAGTGGCAGCATCGGCATCGGTGGGTGTGATAATCTCAGTAGTGGTTGTGGCAGAAGCCGTCTCGGTTGGCGTGTCTATCCAAACGGCCGAGGGGGTGTCTGAAGGCAGGATCGAGGTCGGTGTGGATAGACCCGGGAAGGGTGGTAAAGGCGTGGTCGTTGCCCAAGGCGGGACGTAGAGTGGTTGTCCGATGTGGATAATAATACTGGGAAGGCAGTTGGCACGCTGTATATCCATGAACGGAATACCATAAATCTGGCTCAAGTGGTAGAGGGTATCCCCATGCTGGACAATGTAAATGACCCAAGTATGCGGCGCACCGCACGGCACCGATGTAATAGTGGGCATGGGTGGAAGAAAAACAACCTGACCGGGCAACAGGGAGTCCGTGACTAGACAGTTACCTTGGCTGATCTCAGCGCTGGTTTTCTTATATCGTAGAGCCAATCCATCCAGCGTATCGCCTGACAGGAGAATGTAGGGCAGCCAGCCCGGAGGTAGAGGACAATTGGTGGGAGTGGATGGCAATGTGAGAGTCCAGGTAGGGGACAGGGTGGTGGGAGAATCCGATAAGGAGGGGGATGGCTGCCAGTTGAGGGTCGGGATGGGTGGCATGGTTGGAGTAGGCAGGGTGGGAGGGGGCAGGGTGGGAGTTGGAAGACGCCTGCTTCCCTCTACCAGGGAAAGCATAAAACTTCCAAAGAGCAATGCGATGGAGATCAGTGCGGTGGTGATTCCCCAAAAAACCTGACGCGCATCCCGCATATTATTTTTCTTCTTCCGCCTCGAGTAAGACTGGCAGAAGGATGCTAAAAGTGGACCCGCTGCCGGCTTCAGTCTCGACCCAGATGCGGCCACCCTGCGCTTCAGCAAGCGCCTTCGCGATGGAGAGTCCGACGCCTGTATCTCCCAGCCCCTGGATGAGGGAGTGTTCAGCCCGGTAACGTCGGGCGAAGACGCGTGGGATATCTTCGGAAGAGATGCCTCCTCCGGTATCCGTCACCTGGATGGAGATGAAGTGCTCGTTTACCTCGCTCTGCATCTGAACCCGCAGGGTAATGATTCCTTCGGCCTGGGTGGCAGCAGAGGCATTCTGGAGCAGGTGGATAAAGATCTGCTGAAGAGCATCCCGGTCGGTCTGGACGTGTGTTGAAGCCTGGGGAATATCCAACCTCAAAGTGATGTTCTTTTCACGGATCTGTGTGCTGGTGTAAGCCATGGCATTGTCAATGATGCTGTTCAGGTCAATGGACTCCGCCTTGAATTCCATCTTGCCGGTCTCCAGGTTTGTAATCTGGATTAGATCGTCCACCAGGCCGCCAATGCGTTCTGTGGAAGCTTTGATGCGCTCTATGAACTTGTGCTGCAATGACCCGAGGATACCAAGCGATTCGCCTAGCAGCAGCTCGGTATAGCCGACAATGGATGACATCGGTTGGCGCAATTCCTGAGAGATTGAGGCGATGACCTCCAACTGGTCATTGGTAATGGGGGCTGATGAATCCTGTTCCAGCTCCATGTTTTTTTTATTGGCGTCTGCCAGCGCGTTTTGCAACTGCGCCATTTCTTCCAGGGACTGGCGCAATTCACGTTCCGATTGTGCGGAGTCACCGGTTGAGCCGCCAACTTCTCCGGTAGAGCGCATCTGCTCGATTTGGGTTTTCAGGGATTCAATCGTTTTTTGGGATTCTTCGATTGTTTCCAGCAGGGCAGCCGTGTTCTCGACCTGTAACTGTGACTGGGAAACTTTTTTGTACACCATTTCCAATTCTATGGCAATCCCTTCGAATTTCTTTTTTGCTTCCGAAGCCTGTTCCTGAGAAAATTGTGCATCCTGACAGGCCTTGTCACGTTCGACCTCCAATAGAGATGCGCGCTGACCACGTTCCAAGATGGGGATGAACAGGGTTGAAATGTTGGTGAGATAGATTTGATCCTCTTCGCTCCAAAGATGGTTGGAGTAAGATGAAAGGATCAGAATACCGCCCAGAGGGCCCCGCTCAAGGGAGGTGATAGGGACGCTCAACAAATGGCCAGGATTGGTGAGGCCGAGCATCTGCCCCAGGCCCTTAAGGTCTGAGGATGTACTGCTGGCCGGTAAACGCAATGAACGTCCACGCTGGATGGCGTTAGAGAGCATTGGGATCGAATCTTTGTTGACGGCTGTGCCATCCAGGTTCTCTTCTCGAATCAAGTCGTAGCCGCAAGCAATGGACAGGCTCTTGTCTTCGGCCAGGATGAGCAGGAAACACAGGTCGGCCAGCATAGCCTGGGCAATCCCGCGCGTCATGGCACGGCCAATCTTGTCAGTGCTGACCTCTGCAGCCAGGGACATCAGGGCATGGAGGGTCTTTGGATCGGTGTTAAAACGTCGCTGTTCCAGGATGGGTTCTTCGGGAGAGCGGTCAGTAGTGAGAACAGGCCTACGCTCTGTGGAAGGGGTTGGGAAACGCTGCACGATGGCAAGCAGGATTGGGAACAGGGCCAGTTGGGTCAGCCGGACAGACCCTGGAAAGTCGCCTTCCATCGGCCAAATCAGGCTGAGCAAGTGTCCGACAAAAGCCAATAGTAACATGGCCAGACCGTTGCCCCAGCCATTCGGCCTGCGCATGACCAGCACCAGAATGCCGAACAGAATAACTGACAGACTGAAACCCTGCCAGGTCATTTCGAAAATTGAGCCATTGAAACTGGTCCCCGGATTTTGCCCCCAGAACACCACTGTCAGGCCAAAAAAGATCAACACAAGTAAGTTGAGCAGCAGGGTGGCGGAATCAGCCAACCGCATCGGTTCAGGGAACACCCATAACCAGGTAATCCAGACCAGCGCCATCAACGTTACTGCCCGGTCGAGTGGGGGCAGCACCGTCCTCGGGTCGAGCCATCCCTTTAACGCCAGACCACTGACAATGAAAAGGATAATCTGCAGACCGAGTAAAATGCCGAGGCCGAAGACCGTCCGCCGCGCCTGGGGAAATTGACTGGAGCGCAGGAGATGAATGGCTCCTTGCAGTGTTCCGGCGATTAAAAACACCAGTAAGACGTGGTAAATGAGATTCCCCGGAGGGGTAGTAAGGAGTGTAGAAATTCTATATAAGAATAGACTCATATTTAATTTCCTGCGAGATTATACTGCTTCCCATAAGTTTATACCATTTTGGGCTAGGCGGGTATACCATTTTCATGGGTCTTTGAGAATTCCCGTGATGAAGATAGAAATGGAGTTTATGGGCGGGCTCCGTCTGCCCAACACTCCTTATTTATCCCATCGCCACTGCAATTCCCAGATTACTGTTTTTGTGATTTATAATATCTATTGACATATTATGAAAAAGACGTTCGAACCGAAACATCCCCTGATTCTGATCGCCTTGTTGACACTCATCCTGGTTCCGCGACCTATTGGCGGTCGCCTGGACCTGAGGTCTGCAGATCGTTACGACTCGGCGGGGAACTTTTCAGCTGCAGCGCAGGCCTACGCATCTGCCGCGGCACGGATTCCTTGGATGCCATCTTTGTGGGAAACGGCGGGACTTAAGGCGATACAAGCCGGCGATGAAAAAAGTGCGATTACCTTCTTCACCATGGCTGTTGACCACCATGCAATCACAGAATGGGGCTGGCTCTATCTGGGCATAGCCTACCAAAAGCGGGGGGAACTTGCATCAGCTGTGAAAGCCTGGGATGAGGCTTTGCCACTACCCCAAGCATATAGTAATTTGGCATCCGCGCAACGATTGATGGGCAACTTCGGGGAGGCCATCGAATTCTGGCGTGAAAATATTGCGCTGGAGCCAGAGAATGCCACTTCCCATTACTCGCTTGGGCTTCTGCTTACCGCGACCGCACCCGATCAAGCCCTAGCTGAATTTATTCAGGCTGCTATGCTCAACCCCGATTTGGCCATCCCCGTCAATAGTCTTCGCACCGCCCTGAACACCGCCTTTCTTTCAGATGACCGCGCCTACCGGTTCCTGCTCTCCGGGCGAGCGCTTGGAGCACTGGGCGAGTGGGATTTGGCGGTTGAAGCATTCCACAATGCCATTGCCGGGCGGATCAACTATGCCGAAGCCTGGGCCTGGCTTGGCGAAGCGAAGCAACAACAAGGTAAGGACGGTTATCCGGAAATTGAACAAGCGTTGGCCTTCGGCTCGGAGTTGGCCATTGTTCAGGGGTTATACGGGCTGTACTTACAACGCCAGGGACAGGCAGATTTTGCTTTGGCTGCCTTCAAGAAGGCCTCGAACCTGGAACCCAACAGCCCCGGCTGGCAAATAGCTCTGGGCAATGCATCCGAACAAACGGGCGACCTGGTAGCCGCGTACGAATATTATTTCCACGCGGTCGAACTTGCTCCGGCAGACGCATCAACCTGGCGGGCAATTGTGGCTTTCAGTGTGTCCAACGATGTGGATGTGGGTGGGACCGGTTTGCCTGCAGCGCGCAAGCTGGTTATACTCGCCCCCAACGATTGGCAGTCCTATGATCTGGCCGGTCAGGCGGAGTTCTTACTGGATAATTACTCTGCTGCGGAGACGTATTTCAAAAAGGCCATTCAATTAAGCCCCACCCAAGCTGCCCCTGCCCTACACGTGGGACTGGTCTATATGCAAACCGGGGATCGCAACTCGGCCTTTTCTTTCCTGACTCTTGCCATCACAATAGATCCCAACGGACCACATGGTTGGCAGGCCGGGCGTATGTTGGAGCAATTTTTTCCCTGATATTTCTTCACCCGATTAGAATGGGTAAGGTGATAACAGATATATATGAAAATCATGCCGGGCCTGTTCCTTATCATCTTTTTGACCGCCTGCCGGTCTTCCTTGATCGCCGAGCTGGTGACACAATCCGGTAAGGCTCTGTATCACGAGGATTTCTCCAACCCTACCAACGGATGGTCCCAGACGATCAGCGCGGACGGTTCCCTTAAATACGCCGACGGCGCCTACCAGATGCAAGTGAAGTCCGCCGGCTATGATCTGCGGGCTGTCTCCGGACAGAATTACGGGGACGTACAAATCGAAGTGGATGCTGTCAGGCTGGCGGGTCCAGTGGAAAACCGCTTTGGCCTGATATGCCGCTTCCAGGATATGGATAATTATTACGTTTTCATTATCTCCAGTGACGGTTACTATGCCATCGGTAAAATCAAAAATGGCGTTGCATCCCTGCTCGGACAGGAGATGATGGCATACAGCGGCGAAATTCTGCAGGGCAGTGTTCCCAACCGTCTGCGTTTTGATTGCATCGGGGATACCCTGTCGGGATTTGTCAATGGTCAGACCATCGCAATCTCCAACGATGCTGATTTTTCAAGCGGTGATGCCGGTCTCATCACCGGGGCGTTTGAGGAAACTGGTGTGGATGTGATTTTTGATAATTTTTTGGTGCTAAAACCGTAGGGACGATTTACTGCATCTTTGCAGAAACATCTGCTTGCATGAAACTATGAAAATCTTCCTCGACACTATCGGCTGCCGGCTGAACCAGGCGGAAATTGAAACCCTTGCGCGTCAGTTCCGGTCTGCCGGGCATGAGATTGTTGGCGCTGCCGCCGAAGCTGACCTCGCTGTGGTCAACACCTGCACAGTCACTGCCAAAGCCGCCTCGGATTCACGAGCCGCCGTCCGCCGGGCAAAACGTCTGGGAGTGGGTGATATTGTCCTTACCGGCTGCTGGGCCACGCTTGAGCCGGGCAAAGCTGCCGCACTCTCCGGTGTGACACGGATTGTCCCCAACTTGCAAAAGGACAGCCTGGCTGCCGAACTGCTCGGCCTGCCGCTGGATTCCTTCGACCTTGAGCCAATTGCCCGCCAACCACTACCCGGATTGCACCAGCGCACACGGGCGTTCATCAAAGTTCAGGATGGATGTGACAACGAATGCACCTTTTGCATCACGAGGCTGGCACGCGGTGCCTCACGTTCCCGTCCGGTGGATAAGATTCTCGCTGATGTCAGATCTGCCCTGGCTGGCGGGACTCAGGAAATCGTGCTTACCGGCGTCCATCTCGGTTCGTGGGGACTCGACCTCCAACCTGCCCTCCGGATCCGGGACCTGGTTTCTGCTCTCCTTGCCCAAACGTCAGTACATCGCCTGCGCCTCTCCTCGCTCGAACCCTGGGATTTGGATGCCGATTTCTTCAGCCTATGGCAGTCACCCCACCTGTGCCGCCATCTGCACCTGCCCCTCCAATCCGGGAGCAACAGTGTGTTGAGACGCATGGCACGCAAGATCGCGCCAGATGCATTTGGAGCGCTGGTAGAGTCAGCGCGGGGGATCATCCCGGATGTTGCCATCACCACGGATGTAATCGTCGGTTTTCCCGGCGAAACGGACGAAGAATTTGCCGAGACGCTTGAGTTCGTCAGGTCAATGCACTTCTCTGGAGGGCATGTTTTTCGCTATTCGGTTCGTCCCGGTACCCCGGCAGCGCACATGAAGGGACAGGTGCGCGGAGAAACTGTCAAAGCCCGCAGCGCTTCTCTTTGTAAGGTCCTGGCGGAATCCGCTGAAACCTTCCACCGGAAATTCGTTGGAAATACGATGCCTGTGCTTTGGGAGGCTATATCCATTCTCACAGATAAAGGCTGGCAAATCCAAGGGTTGACAGATAACTATCTGCGCGTCACGGCGGTTGCACCAGAACCGAGGTGGAACCAGATCGATAAAGTTATCCTGACCACCGGGAACGCGCAGGGGTTATCTGGGGAAATCCGGGAATAATTAAATCGAGCAACCTGTCTGCATTCCCGTTTTCGTATCCATTAGCGGGTACTTCGCAAAATAATTGATCCGAAATTACCGTTTTCGCCTCCATTGTCTGCTTCAGTTCAGAAAATTAAATAAGAAACGGGTGAATTGCTTCTGATCAAAAGGAAGCCAGATCCAGGATCAATGTCATTCCACCTTGGTTATCGGATCGGCCAGCACCAACTGTGGATTGTCACAATAAAAACAAGAGGACATTCGTGCCAAATGTCACTTTTGGAGGAAACAGGGGAGCGATATAATTACCATGCCCTAAGAAGAACTTCAAGCAGGTTTCCGTTCTGCTGGCTGGCTTTCTGCCCAAACCTGTTTCTCAGGGACTTTCGCCGGGTAGTTGCCTGAAACTAATATTTATTTAGAATTTAGACAGGAGAAAACAATGACTGCTCAACTAATTGACGGAAAAGCAATTGCCCAGAAAGTGCGCGATGAAGTAGCCGCGCAGGTAGCTAAACGCAGCGCGGCGGGGAAACCCCAACCAACCCTGGCGACGGTGCTGGTCGGCGATAGACCGGATTCAGCCGCTTACGTTGCCTCCAAGCAAAAAGCCTGCGCGGAATTAGGGATGGGCTCCATCAGCCAGCATCTGCCCGGCGACGCCACCCAGGACCAGGTAGAGGCGTTGGTCAGGCAGTTGAACGCGGATCCGAAAGTCAACGGTATCCTGGTCCAATTACCCATGCCAACCCACATCAACGAGGAAGGCGTTCTGTCCCTCGTCAGCATCGAAAAGGATGTGGACGGCTTTTCTCCGCTCAATATTGGCCGCCTGGCGCAAAAAGGGCGCGAGCCGCTTTTCGTGCCGTGCACGCCCTACGGCTGCATCTATCTTTTGGAACAGGCCAGGGTGAAAATCGAGGGAGCAAATGCAGTCGTTCTGGGACGCTCGAATATCGTCGGTATGCCGGCAGCACTTTTGCTCATCAGTCGGAATGCCACTGTCACGGTCTGCCATTCGCGTACCCGTGACCTACCCGCCGTCATTCGGCAAGCCGATATTCTGATTGCCGCAATCGGCAAGACGGAGATGGTGCGCGGAGACTGGATCAAGCCCGGCGCGGCAGTCATTGACGTGGGCATCAACTCGATCCCGGATGCGACCAAAAAGAGCGGACACCGCCTGGTTGGCGATGTGAACTTCGAAGAAGCAAAGGAAGTGGCCGGGTTCATCACTCCCGTCCCCGGCGGTGTTGGTCCAATGACAATTGCAATGTTGATGAAGAACACATTGAGGGCGGCTCAGATCCAGCAAGGGGACTAAGCATGGTTGAACCAATAAATTGCTGATGACGCAATTGTACTGGCGTGAATGATGCAATGGGTTCTTTAATTGGGATGACCAATGATGTCAGCGAAAATACCGAAGTCCGGACCATCCAGAAAAATGAAAATGTGCTCAGAAACCATTACTAATTCTAAAAGAATTGATCAATAATATTGTTGGAATATCCCCAGGTCATACAGCCCGCCAGGTTATTTTCGTGTAAAATAGGGAGATCGCTTCATATCCGCACCGTTTTGAAACCGACTGTTCGTGCTGTTTATCGCCAATTCTGGTTGAAAAGAAGTATTGCCCATGCCCTTGGTGGTCCTGTTCAGACAGGTGGGGGAGACCTTGTGATTGCAGCCAATGTATATCGCCAGGGCCCAACCCGGCTGTGGGCTGAAGTTTCTCTTTGATGATTCCGTTGCACACATTAGACTGCGTAATGTAATATTTGTCGATTCCATCTGATAAAGTGGCGAGAATCTTGATGGAAATATTGATTATGTTATTGAAAAACGTCTTTGCCGCAAAGAACGAAAATCTACTTCAAAGGTACAAGGTTACGATTTATGAATTTCCTGGAAGAATTAGAGAACAACAGCATTCATATCCTGCGCGAGGCGTACGCCAATTTTAAGAGTCTGGGCATGTTGTGGTCGATGGGGAAAGACAGCACCGTCTTGTTGTGGCTTACCCGCAAATCCTTCTTCGGGCATGTTCCTTTCCCTCTAATTCACATCGATACCAAGTACAAGATCCCGGAAATGATCGCTTACAGGGACAGGCTGGTGCGTGAATGGCACTTGCCGATGATCGTTGGTATCAATGAGGCTGCCCTGGCGGCCGGAACGACCTTCCCTGCCGGAAAGACGGACCGGATCAATTGCTGCCGCTTGCTCAAAACAGAGGCGCTGGCCAACACGATCAATGGCATGGGCGTACGCTATCGCTTCAATCACGCCGCCGACGAATACGAGCGTGATGCCCACCCTGAGCCTTTCCACGGGATCATTGTCGGTGCGCGTGCTGATGAGGAAGGTTCTCGTTCAAAGGAACGTTATTTCTCCCCCCGGGATATCCAAAATGAGTGGGATATCAGTGAACAGCCTCCTGAGTTCTGGAATCAGTTCAAAACGGATTTTGCTCCGGGGACTAATGTTCGGATCCATCCTTTATTGGATTGGACCGAATTGAATATCTGGGAATATATCGAACGGGAACGGATCCCAACTGTTTCCCTTTATTACAATCACGGGGACGGCAAACGCTATCGTTCGCTGGGTTGTTTTCCGTGCACTACTCCGATCGAGTCGGATGCCCGCACTGTGCCCGAAATCGTTGCAGAACTGCGCTCCGGCAGATATTCCAAGATCGCCGAACGTGCAGGCCGGGCCCAGGATGTGGAAGATGGCGGTGGTTTGGAAACACTCCGGCGGGAAGGATATATGTGATGAAAGCTCGAGAACCGGAAAAAATGAACATAGTCATCGTGGGCCACGTAGACCACGGCAAGAGTACGGTGATCGGCCGTTTAATGTTGGATTCCGGGTCGTTGCCGGATGGCAAGTTGCAGCAGGTGCAGTCCTATTGCGAACTAAATTCACTGCCGTTTGAATATGCTTTTTTGATCGACGCGCTCAAGGATGAGCGTCGTCAAAATATCACCATCGATTCAGCGCGCGTTTTCTTCAAAACGCTTAAACGACATTACATCATCATCGACGCTCCCGGACATGTTGAATTCGTAAAGAATATGGTCACCGGCGCGGCGAGGGCTGAGGCTGCCTTGCTGGTCATCGATGCCTTGGAAGGGATAAAAGAAAATTCCCGCAGGCATGGGAATTTATTGTCGCTGCTGGGCATTTGCCAGATGAGCGTGGTGGTCAACAAGATGGACCTGGTGGGATTTGAACAGAGCCGTTTCGATGCCATCCAGCAGGATTTCACAGCATTTCTCACCCAGGTTGGCTTGAAGCCGGCCGGGTTCATCCCGGTCAGCGCCCGGCATGGTGATAACATCAGCCTTAAAAGCGATAACATGCCTTGGTACCATGGTCCGACCGTCCTGGAAGCATTGGATTCTTTCGATAAGGAAAAACCCCTTGTCGATCAACCTTTCAGAATGCCAGTCCAGGATATATACCGCTTCACTCGTTTCGGTGATAGCCGCCGAATAATTGCCGGATCGGTCACCAGCGGTCAGGCCAGGGTGGGTGATGAAATCGCGTTCTATCCTTCCGGCAAGAGTAGCACGATCCAAACGATAGAGACTCTGGAAGGTCCTTTGCCGACGGAAATCGCATCCGGTCAGGCGGTCGGTATAACCCTGGGTCAGCAGATTTATATCACACGCGGGGATGTGGTCGTGCGGACAAGTGAGCGGCTCCCATCAGTGTCCCGGCGGCTGCGGGTCAGCCTGTTCTGGTTGGGCAAGGATGCTTTGGTAACCGGGAAATCCTATCAGATCAAACTGGGGACGGCCCGGACAGGTTTCAAGGTTGAGAAAATTCTCCGGTTAATGGATACTGCAAACCTTGAAGAGCTTGTTCAAAAAAAGCAGGTTGGCAAAAATGCGATGGCGGAGTGCATTTTATCCTTGGAGCATGCCATTGCTTTTGATCGGGCTGAGCTTTTACCGGGTACCGGCCGCTTTGTGATCCTGGACGGCTATGAGATTCGGGGCGGGGGGATCGTTTTGGAAGAATTGGACGATCCTGAAACACAGGTGAGGGAATCTGTTTTACAGCGCAATGCCCATTGGATCCTCGGTGATGTGACCCGGGGTGACCGGGAGGAGCGGTATCATCAACGCCCCTGCCTCGTGATCATCACCGGGAAGAAAGGTGCTGGCCGCAAAAGGTTGGCGCGCGCCCTTGAAACCCGCCTGTTCCAAATGGGCAATGTTGTTTACTACCTTGGCATGGGCAATGTGGTGTACGGCGTGGATGCCGACATCCACGGCCATTCTGATCTAAAGGACCGCCATGAGCATGTCCGTCGTCTGGCCGAGATCACGAATATATTCTTGGATGCCGGCATCATCCTGATCATTACCGCCGTCGAACTGACCCAGGCCGACCTTGAGTTGTTCCGGGTCGTCGTGGATTCGGTAGCTATCGTACCCATCTGGGTGGGCAATGGGACAAGATCCGATCTGGCGCCTGATATCCACAGGGTGGAAATCGATCCACTCGACCAGGCCGTCACACAGGCGTTGACTGGACTTCAGAATGATGGATTCGTCCTGGAGAACGGCGATTCGATCCGCTGAAATTTTTTCGGTCGCGTGCGCTGGATTACGACCCAGAAATGTAGACAAATCCCCCGGCTGGCGTATTCATACCCTGGCCTGCATTCTGCTGTGGTTATGCTATACTATCTGAAATCCTCACACTTCTTCCTCATAAAGATCCTCCCATCTAATTTACTCTCGGTGAAAAGATCGCAACGATTCAATAATTGTTGAACCGCTTTACGGCAATTGAATGATCATCTAGTAGATGGATTCGCGAGTGTGAAACAATGATTATCTCGCATAAGTATAAGTTCATTTTTCTCAAAACAACCAAGACTGCAGGAACATCCATTGAGATTGCCCTGTCTAAGTTTTGTGGATCCCGCGACATTATCACCCCACTTGTTTCGGAAGACGAAGAAATCAGGAAAAATCTCGGTTTTCGGGACCCTCAAAATTATATGAGTCGTCCATGGCAATACAGCATTAAAGACGTAGTTCGATTTTTACAAAGAGGTCATAGACAACAAAGATTCCATCATCATATGTCAGCCAGAGACGTGAGAGAGCTTGTTAGTCGGAAGATATGGAAAACCTACTTTAAGTTCTGCGTTGAGAGAAATCCATGGGACCGGCTTGTCTCACTCTATTATTGGATGTATAGATTAAAGCCACCTCCAACATTCTCGGATTTTGTCAGGTCGGAATTTCCGTTCAGGCTCAATCAGAAGGGATTCGGTATATACACAATAGATGGCAAAATCGCGGTTGATAAAATTTGCAGATTTGAGAATCTTGAAAACGAATTGGAAGAAATTCGAATGCAATTAGGCATTCCGGAAAAGTTGGTTTTACCGAGGGCAAAATCGCAATTCCGAAAAGATCTTAAGGGTTATCGTGAGTATTTCAATGTAGAGGAAAGAGCCAGAATAGAAGAGATCTTCTCCGACGAGATCAACCTTTTAGGGTATGAGTTCTAGATATGTCTTTTTGTTGGCGTATTCCGGTATGGCCAATCAGGAAAAATCTTTGTTGCGTGGATATACATAAAACTGGCCTCAATTGGGGCGAAAACTGCTGCCAGGAAATTGACTGGAAAAATCAACAATTGTTTTGGTCGATTCCGTAAACACCAAGGATTGCGGTGAGCACATTCTGGAGCTTGAAGTCGCCTTCTGCAACCCGGCGTCCTTCCAACCCCATCTGTTGTCGCAATTCTTTATTTTCGATCAGTACCTGAAGGGCATCCGCCAACTCGCATACCGAACGTACCGGGACCAGCAGCCCATTTTTGCCGTTTTGGACAACCTCCCGGCACCCGTATGTATCGGTGGTTACGATTGGCCGCCCGGATGCGGCTGCCTCGATTAATGTCTTGGGAACACCTTCCCTGTAGGAAGGCAGGCAGACGATATGTGCCTGGTGGTAGACCTTAGCCATATCCTCCTGCCACCCCCACCATTCTACTGTCCCCTCACTATCCCATTTCATAAGTTTGTTCAAGGGGATGGAGGCCGGGTTTTGGTGATCGGGTTCTCCAACCAGCACGAACCGGGCAACTACATTCCGGCTCCTCAGCAAGCGGGCTGCCTTTACAAACTCAACTACCCCTTTATCGTAGAGCAAGCGCCCTGCAAGAACCACCAAAGGCGGTCCATCCGGCTCGGGAAATACTTTGAAGCGTTCCAGGTTCACTCCCGAACTGCGAATGAGAACAGTCTGCTCGGAAAAAACCAGTTTCTCCTTGATGAATTCGGTGCGGTCATTCGGATTCTGAAACAGGACTGATGTGCCAACCAGGGCGCGGCGATAGAGCTGCTTGATGATCAACCGCAGGAAGCGCCGAGGGATTTGATTCCCTGCAAAAGCATAACCCATCCCGGTGACGGAGTTGACCACCAGACGGACGCCAACGGAATGAGCCGCCAGCGATCCATAAATGATGCACTTGGTGGTAAAGTGATGGACAATATCCGGCTTTTCCAGCTGGTACAGATGCACAAGCTGGTTATAGGTTCGCCGCTCAGTAACCGGATTGATACTGCGTCTCTGTATGGGGAAGGGAAGATGGCGAAACCCGGTGGCTTTGAGGCGCTCAGCATATTCTCCCTCCGGGGATACCAGCAGTATTTCGCAACCATTCTGGCGGATCGCATCAGCCAGGGGAAAACAAAAATTAAAGAGATACCAGGGGGTGTTTGCAAAGAGGATGATTTTCAATGTGATTCAACCACTAGAGCAGGTTGCATAACAGGTAACTGATGACGTTCTAATCACCGGATAAGGGAGGTGAGGCTTTCAAACGATTTTTCGCCCGGTTGGATAAATCCCGGATGAATACCATCCAGCCCGCCGTGCCCAGTCCTACCATCGGCATAAAGTAGGGATAGCGGAAACGGACCAGTGTCCCCACATTCGGCGTTCCCAGTGCATTGATGATCACCATTCCAGTACAGAATAATATCCCTGCCCAGATTTCAGGATGTTTCCGCCAGGTCCATAAAGCATACAGCAGGCCGGGCCAGCATAGGTAAACGTATGACATTTCAAATCCCGAAACACGCCGCATCATGGTATTCGGTGCCTTATTGCTCAGGCCAAACCAGACAGACGGAAAGGGGGAAAGAAAACCGATCTGGGCCGCTCTTGGCAGATAATGAACAATATCCACCGCACTCTGAAAAGTTACATCGTCATCGATGTTGCTGCCATTGGGTCCACCTTTTAGTCTTGTCCAGGCTTTGATCACCCTCGTTCGTTTCATACTCAAACTTTCCATTTGCCTGTCAACCCAGTGCGGCAGCCAACGGGACTCATGCCATATTATTTTTGAGGATTGGTTGATAGTCTTCTGGTCAGCCGGCTGGGTGGTCGCGGAATCAGTCAACAATCCCGGAGGATATTGCCTGTATCCCTTTGCAACCATCGGCCAGTCGTCGGGAATTTTTACCTTCTGCAAGGATGCGACCGTTATGAAGGCAAGACTGACAATCCCAGTGGCTGAAATGGACTTTCTCCAGCTCCAACGGGAACGAAGCAGGCTACCCAGGAATACCAGCACCAGGAAGGTCAGCAGGATGCCCCCCACACCTGCGAGCAAATAAATCACATAATCCCGCACCAGCCAGATCAACCCGCCTCCAACCACGAAGGCCAGCACCCCGCCGAAGATCACCCACCGATTCTGCCAGGTTTCCTGCCTTGCAAAACATACCCATCCATACATCATTAGAACACCCCCGGTGACTGTATAATTATCATTGTGCATCTGTGTGACCCACGAGAGGGCCGTTGGAAACAGGAGAAAAGGCAGTGCAGCCAGAACAGCATGGCTGCGTTTCTCAAGAAAAAAGCCCAGGATTTTATAAAGCACCAATGCGGCCATTGCATGCAGAAAAGCATTCAACGGCAGGAGCACCCACGGATGAGGCGTGAATGCAGCGTAGAAAGCGGAGGCGATGCCTGATACCGGCTGACCTTCTGGGGCCAGGGTCCATACCTGCCAGCCTTCGGCAGAAATTTTTTGAGCTTGTTGAACTGCCAGGAGATGGAATCTTTTGGAATCCAGCCCCCTCAGCATCCCTTCACCGTTGTTCCAGGCAGGAAAAACATAAGGCAAAAGGACGAGCTGAACCAAAAGCCCGGCTGCCAGTGCGTACAGGAAGAAGAGCAGCAGGAAAATCCCGTCAGGCCATTTGGAAATGGAGGGGAGTCGTCGGGAAGGTTGGTTTACCAATATTCACCCGTTATGCGAGGATTGATCTATACAGAGAGTAGTAGCGTTCAGCAATAGAAACGATATTATACTCCTCCTGAATTCTGGAACGTGCTTTTTGACCGAGCTGTGTACGACCCCTGGCAGACAGGCTGAATAGTTCCTTCCAGGCTTCCGAGAGGGCGGCAGGGTCCCGGGGTGGGACGATCCGGCCGGTCGCGGCAACCAGATGACCGGCGTCCCCCACGTCGGTAACGACGCACGGGACACAACATGACATGGCCTCTGCAATGGCCAGCGGCAGTGCCTCCCCGTACGCAGATGACAGGCTGGCTAGATCCACCCCCGCCATCAAGCGGGGCATATCCTGGCGCAGCCCGAGCAGGTGAACCTGCGGTGATAATCCGGCAGCCTGGATCCAGCTCCTCAACTGCACGTTGGCGGGTGTCACCCCTTCCCCGGCCATCACAAAATGGACTTGAGGCAGTCTGGCATGCAGTAGACCGGCAGCTTCTGCGAAAGTACGGTGGTCTTTCTGTGGATGAAAGCGGGCAAATAGACCAATTAGCGGAGTGTCGGCGGCCATGCCTAATTCCTGGCGAAGGGCGAGACGCGCTTCTCGATCCGGGTGGAACCTTTTGAGATCGATCCCATTGGGGATGACTACCATTCTCTTGGCAAAGTAGCCGGCTCGTATATGCGCCTGGCGGGCAGACTCAGCGCAGCAGACCACGCGCCGGGGCAGCCAGCCCGAGAGCATTGCATTGAGCTGCAGAACCGCCATGGTTCGTGGTCGGACCGGCTGTTCTCCATCCAGGGTGTGGTGAAGACCCCAGACCACCGGTATATTTCCTGACAGCCGTGCAGCCAGACCGCCCAGCAGGTCCGCATGGTACATCCAGGTCTGGATCAGGTCGGGATGAATGCTTCTAAATAATCTTATCAATCTCACCAGCGAAAATGGATCCTGGCGATCATTCCGCATTCCTAGTGCTTCAACCGGAACCCCCAATTGTTGCAACTGGTTTCCAATTTCTCCGTTTCTAGTCAAGCCTATCACCTGAATTTCGATCTTCTTTTTCAAATGTTCTTTCACCAGGTTAAACAGCATCACTTCAGCACCCCCCATATCCAAGTCTGTGATCAAGTGCAGAATTTTCACTCCCGGGTCTCCCTCGTATCCAAACTGGTGAAAATGTGCAATAAATTCATCTAGAATAGTTCTGGCCAGGAAACAGCGCTTCAAGATATTGGGGCAGGATAACATCAATCGAAAAATCATTGGCTCTATGCAATAGCAGAGTTCTATCGTGAGGAGAATCCAACTCCTGAAGGATTGCTTCAGCCAGCGCTTCTGGGTTTCCCACAGGTACCAAACGTCCATATTTCCCACCCTCGAGTATTTCTGATGGCCCGCTCGGGCAATCCGTCGAGACAATCGGTGTGCCACAGGCCATCGCCTCAACGATAACGTTTGCAAACCCTTCCCAGCGCGAGGAAAGGACAAACACGGAAGAATTGACCATATAAGGGAAAGGATTTTTAATAAAACCTGGAAATTGGACTGCATCCTGCAATCCCAATTCTTCTGACAAGTGCTCAAGTTGCGAACGCTCATCCCCTTCACCTAAAATCAATAATCTTGCCAACGGAACTCGTTTCCTTAGAAATGAAAAAGCCCTTAGTAACGTTCCAAAATCTTTCTGCGGTGTCAACCTGCCGATTGCCAAAATAACAGGTGTATTTGGGCTTTTATACCAAATATGCTCTAGGTGCTCCTGGGATTGATTAATCAGATTCTTCGTATTAATCGGGTTGTAAATCACCTTTACCATTTTTTCAGGTAGATTTGTTGCCTTCAGAAAATGCCGGGCTGTTTCTTTGGAGACCAGGATTATTTCATCCGCCCAGCGATAAAATATTCTTGCCAGAATGGGAAAGAATCGATCCTTCCAATGGGTCGAATATCGAGCCGCGATATCGATGGTAATATGCTCGCATAATAACAATCGCCCTTTCCATCCAGAGAGGATCCGGGCAAGAACCATTATTACATTAAAATGAGTCTGGGAGGACAATACAACCCCAGGTTTTTCAGACCTCAGATAGGCAGCAAGTTTGAAGAGGGATTGGCTGGCATGCCCGGTCTGTAAATCAAAAAGATGGCAGGCAATTGGAATTTCATTTCTTAAGGGCCCCTCTGCTTGAACCAGAATCAAATCAACCCGACAGCCTTGAAGTAACAATCCTTCAGCCAGTCTGAGCCTCACTCGCTGAATACCTCCCCCACTCAAGTTCGAAAAAAACAATCCGACATGCAGGTTATGCAATTCTTCGCTCACACCGGCAGCCATGATGAAAGATCCCTTTGAATGATATCTTGTAAGCGTTTGGTCTCTTCACTGTAATGGGCGCGGATGGAATTGGCAATTTCTGCATCTAATTCGGGAGGGGTGAATTCCATGAGATTCATTTCAAGGGCGGACATTCTAATTTTATGCCGAATTGGATAAGGGATGAATGGTTTGAATAGCTCTCTCAGCACAGACCGTTTTCTCAACCATTGGTGTAGTTTACTGCTCTTTGGCAAAACCGATACATTACTTTTGACAGGATTGATTGAAGAAGAATGATCCTCCAACTCCAGAAAAACCTGCAGTCGGGCAACCAATGTGGCAAAATCCATTAAGTCGTCTGTGAGTAGGAAGAAAAAACATTCCTTCGGAAATATCGCCAAATATTGCATGACCTGCTGTGCATAAGATCCAATTCGCGAATAGGCATACAAGATCTGTCCCCTGCGTTCCAGTTGAGTCTGCTGATTGATCATCCTGTCCTGCTCTGCATCCAACGCATCTTTAAAGGATAATGTTTCGTGCCCTTCCAGGACACTGTTCCAATAATAGGAATAAACCAATCTCGCAGGATCACGGAAAATGGCGATGAATCTTGGTTGGCCGGGTTGAGAATAAATAGAAATTCGCGGGGCGACTTTTTTTCCAAAGAACAAATATCTTGAAGTTGCTTCTCCACGTACCGGTTGTTCCCTGGCTTTCTCAAAAAAGGTTTTTAAATACCATTCATCCCCGCGACCGAAGTACTCGTCATCACAGAAATAAGCTGGCTCCTTGACAAAGGGAAAGTAAACCTGTGTATGTTGAGAAAGAATATCAAACAGACTGGTAGTTCCAGCTTTGGCTGCACCGATAATAAAGAAATTAGGTTTTTTTTTATCCAGATTCATTTTCTTATCAATTTTTTCAATTTCCCGGGGTTGAACCCTAACCCCAACAGAATTGTTCGTCCCAAATACTTGGACCAGTTCTTGATAAACCAAAAAGGTCCATCATGAAACATTTGCAAATGGAATGTTTTGGTTTGCGCTTCAGATCTAGACCATAGGAAGTGATACTTTAAAAAACGCACATTGTATTCAGGGGGCAATGTGGCAATTCGTAGATCGCTCAACCAAAGCAACTCCCGCAATGTGATCTGATCTTGCGGAAAGCCCGCAGCTTTGAAAAAGCTTCGCCATTCTTCCAGGAAAAGGATGACTTTGGGGTTCTTGCGATACAATATCACCCCGCCATTATACTGGGGAAACGCCTTCGGCAGATCAATCCTCCAAATGTCAGTACGAAAACGGTCATACCGTTGATGAGCATGATTCAGGGCAATGTCAAAGCGATCCAACAAGCTAAACATTTCGCGAATGTCGGCATTCAGGGTTGTATCGGTGTCCAAATACAAGGTGCGGTCGAATGGGGTGCAGGACATGTAATCAACTTTTGAGCGGCGGTGCGGATCAAGGATCTTTTCAACCGATGTGAAAGGATAAGGGTTTTTGTCAAAATCAAAACCCTTATAATTATACCAATCGGCAAATAAATGCACGGATAAACCCGGGCAGTGTTTCAATACGCTGTTTGCAGACCGGATGGCCGCACGAATATATTTTTCACCCGTTGCTATGTAAAGGATTCCCTGAGTTGGGGGCATTAGTAATCTATCTCGTAAACCATTCTGCTGGTGGATTGACCCCCAATTTCTTCAAAAGCTTCAAGGCTCTTCGATACCACGGTCTGGCAATCCACCAAAACCATCCGGAGTGCAATCTCTGCAAATGAAAGATCTTCGTAGTTGCTTCAGGTTTTGACCACAAATAATGATATTTCATATATCGAACATTATATTCAGGCGGCAAGGTGGCCATCCGCAGATCGCTCAGCCATAGTAATTCCCGCAAGGTCATCTGATCCTGCCGAAAACCCGCTTCCTTGAAAGAAGAACTCCATTCCTCCAGGAATCGGAGTACAGCCGGAGTTTTGCAGTATAAAAACACCCCGGAATTGTATTGCGGGAATGCCTGCGGCAAGTCAATGCGCCAGGTACCCAAACGGGTAGCGTCATTCCTCCGGTGAGCGTGAGCAATCGCAATATCGAATCGTTCAAGGGTTCTAAACATATCGCTTATATCAGAATTTAAAACTGTATCTGTATCCAGATACAATGTCTGATCAAAGGGTGTTTTGGATAGATAATCAACTTTAGAGCGGCGGTGAGGGTCAAGGATTTTTTCAATTGACGAAAATGGAGAGGTTGAAATTTCAAAATTAAAGCTGAAATTTTGCCAATCCGAATATAAGTGAATGGGTAACTCCGGGCAATATATTCTGACAGTTTTCGCTGAGTGAATAGCTGCCCGAATATATTTTTCGCCTGTCGCAATATAAAGAATACCTTGTGTTCTCAAATGTAACCTCAACCTGTTAATTCTTGATAAAGAAATAATCTAGCGTAAGCCCAATCTCCGGATTACTTTTTGTATCATTCTAATTGGATCTCGGAAAACCCAATGCCACCAGCCCATGTGGAGCTGCTTGAGATGAAATATTTTGGTCTCAGCTTCTGATTTTGACCACAAATAATGATATTTGAGGAATCGCACATTATATTCGGGTGGTAACGTGGCAATTCGTAATTCGCTCAACCAGAGCAGCTCGCGTAAGATGGGTTGATCATGTCTGAGACCTGACTCTTCGAAGTTACTGCTCCAATCTTCAAGAAGCTCTATTACAGTTCGTGTTTTCCGATAAAGGATCACCCCGCTGTTATATTGCGGAAAGGCTTGCGGTAATTCCATTCGCCATGGACCCAGGCTCCCGGCAGTATTCCGATGTTGTGCGTGGGCCATGGCAATATCGAATCGTTCGAGCACCCTGAA